>Ga0070725_10000308_pt1 | contig 36338 bp, 30 predicted proteins | sample tdDd002_FD_69781 | JGI IMG/M metagenome (GOLD analysis project Ga0070725, IMG submission 69781) | Marine sediment microbial communities from the Atlantic coast under amendment with organic carbon and nitrate - tdDd00.2 | ecosystem: Environmental > Aquatic > Marine > Coastal > Sediment | place... | reverse complement strand
CGAGCAACGCCTTCGCGTTGCTCTGCTCGCGTTACGCGCGCAATATGCCTGTACCAACCTAGAACAGCGAGCAACGCCTTCGCGTTGCTCTGCTCGCGTTACGCGCGCAATATGCCTGTAAATACGAGGGGACATATGAGAATGCATGCTCATATGTCCCCTCGTATTTACAGGCATGCTGTTCTTGTTTATCACGAAAAAAAAGAGCCTCCCCCAAAACATCAGTTTTAAGGAACGCTCAAATCATATATAAAACATATTTATAAGGGGCTTAATTAATCGCTACATACGTCGGTGCAGCATTTGGTATTTCAGTATAAAACGTTTCGTATTCAGTATAATAATACGACCAGTCTAAATGACTGGCTGAATTCAAATTGGCCAATTCATCTTGCATAGATAATGCGAAAATTTTACCTTTTGAAGCGTCAGCAGCAACGTTCAGGTTGTTCACTAATTCTTTATAGTAATTGTACTTATTGATTCTTTCTGTCATAAAGTTTTCGTACAATAAATAATCAACATATTGAGAGGAACCAGCTAGATAGACGTCAAATCCTCTGTTCTGGAATATTTTCAACTCAGGATGACGCTTTTTAACTGTTTTAACAAATTCGATGAAGCCAGCTTCAAGGGCTGCATTGGTCTCGTCATCAAATCGAGATACATAGCTGACAGTATCTAAAAACACACCGTCATATCCTTTATCTATAATACGGTCCTCAATCACATCAATCAACATTTCCCTATAATTATCTGATCGCATGTCACCAATAAAGTTACCAGATTTTTCTCGCACCATTTTTTTGCCGTTTTCCATCATGAAATCTTCATCAGTCATTGCTGACAATTTAAAGTCATCAAAATATTCAACTTGCATGACTGATAAATACCCAAACACTTCTGTATCCTGGGCTCTAATTGCTTCATTAATGGCCTTTGTCGTCCCTTTGGGTTCCACAACTGCAACATCATATGATGCGATAACATCTATATTCTCTTCCTCAATTACGCCGTAATAAACAACAAAAGAAGGTGTAGTATCATTTAATGACGCCACAGCTTCTCCGTAAGTAAAAGAGTTCATTCCGACTATTCCTAGCACCAATACTAAAAACACGGTCTTGAACATATGTCCATTTAACATTTCTCATCTTCCCTTCGGTAGCTAGGCTGCCAAACATACGTTAGGCCCTATGGCTTTGCGTCCCTACCTTTCGATAGGTTTGCTATTATCGTGGATATGAAATTATTAGTTATATTATACATCGATTCACATCTATTTGTCAAGCGTTATTCATCCCCCTGCATAGATATCCATTTATATTTTATCCACAAGAGGCGCTCTTAATCGATGTGGCGCTGGTACATTTGCACCTAAAAGCGGTCGACAATAGTTCTTAAACGCCATGGTCACATGATTCTTTTCCTCATTGAAAAATTCTTTCGGCATCACTTTGGTTTTACCAGCAATCGCTTCAAGTGGCTGTAAATGATATTCTACCGAATAGTCGCCTACACGATTAATCGTAATCGATCCATCAACATTGTTCCAGATAGCGTATTGAGCAGCTTTTTCTCCAACTTCTCTGGCCTCTGACTGATCAACATCTGACACACAGCCTATAAAGGACCGCTGCATATAACCAAAGGTGTCAGCCCGCACACGTTTTATATTGAGTCTGTCCTTGATCAGTTCTGCCAGTGAATCCCCTAGGGCACCTGTTCCCGACAACTGACGATGACCAAAATCATCCCGTTCAATATCGGACTGATCCATGAATTTCGCAATCATCGGGAGTCCATTGGCATCGCTAATGCCTTCCGAAACGGCGATGACACAACGCCCAAGGCGATTATAGACTTGTTCCACATCTTTGATAAACTGATCTCTCGAGAATGGATTCTCTGGACAGTAAATCAAATGTGGCCCATCATCCGGATACTTCTGAGCCAGTGCTGATGAAGCAGTGAGAAAACCTGAATTCCTTCCCATCACTACACCGATGAATACGCCGCCAAGGGCACTGTTATCTAAATTAATCCCGACAAATGCCTGGGCAACGAAACGCGCCGCAGATCCAAATCCCGGGGTATGGTCATTCAGCACCAAATCATTATCTATCGTCTTTGGAATATGAATGCAACGCAATTCATAATTCTCTTTCTCCGCTTCTTTCGCAACTATATCAAGTGTTTCAGATGAATCATTGCCACCGATATAGAAAAAGTACCTAATGTCATGAGCTTTCATAATCTTGAACATCTTTACGCACTTGTTTTTATCTGCCTTGGATCTTGTCGAAAACAGAGCTGATGATGGTGTTCTAGCCACTTTCTCCAAATTATTAGTGGTTTCTTTCGTCAAATCGATAAATTCCTCTTTTAAAATACCATCTATCCCGTGTAATGCACCATACACTTTAGTCACTTGGGGAAATTTTCGACTTTCAAGTACTGCGCCTACTAATGACTGATTAATAACAGCCGTTGGTCCTCCACCTTGTGCAATTAAAACTTTCCCTCTGAGTTCCATAACATCATCTCCTTAATACTTCTACTTCTACTTTTACCCCTTTTTAAAGTGATGTATCAAAAAATGTGAACACATTGTAAACAGCATTTTAACTGGATGTTAAACTTTTCATTTTATTAGCACTCTTTTATTTTGAGTGCTAAATTTCCGTTGACATTTCTCCCTAGGATTCGTATCATATTAATAACGAGAGAACTGGAGAGCAGTTTCAAAAGGAAAGAAACGAGGAGTGAATACAATGAGTAAAGAAAAAGGAAGTTTATCAATACATAGCGAGAATATCTTCCCTATTATTAAAAAATGGTTATATTCAGATCACGACATCTATGTACGTGAACTTATTTCAAATGCATGTGATGCCATTACAAAAGTAAAACGATTAAGTGTCTTCGGCGAAGCGGACCTTAAAGGTGACACTGACTTCAAGGTGCAAGTCCTTCTTGATACAGACGCCAAAACATTGAAATTCATCGACAACGGTATCGGTATGACCGATGAAGAAGTTAAAAAATACATCAACCAAATTGCCTTTTCTGGTGCTGAAGATTTCTTAAATACGTATAAGGACAAAGGGGACGCTGAACAAATCATCGGACACTTTGGTCTTGGATTCTATTCATCATTTATGGTGGCTAAAACAGTAGAAATCAACACTTTATCTTTTAAAGAAGATGCGACACCTGTTAAGTGGACATGTGAAGGTGGTACAGATTTCGAAATGGAAGATGGTACGCGTACAACACGTGGAACAGAAATCACTCTATACCTTGGTGAAGATGGTGAAGAATTCAACAACGAACATCGTGTGCGTTCAACAATTGAAAAGTACTGTTCATTCATGCCTTTCCCTGTTACATTTGAAGTAACAAATAAAGACCCTGAAAAAGATGAAGAAGGCAACGTGGTTATTGAAGAACCTAAAGTTCTAAACACAACGACACCGCTTTACATGAAAAATCCAAGTGACTGTACAGATGAAGAATACAAAGAGTTCTACAGAAAAACATTTATGGACTTCAAGGAGCCACTGTTCTGGATTCACTTGAATATGGACTATCCATTTAATCTAAAGGGGATTCTTTATTTCCCTAAGTTAGGCAACGAAATCAATACATTGGAAGGTCAAATCAAACTTTACAACAGCCAAGTATTTGTTGCAGACAACATCAAAGAAGTTATTCCAGAATTTTTACTACTTCTAAAAGGCGTTATCGACTGCCCTGATCTACCACTAAATGTTTCTAGAAGTTTCCTTCAAAACGATGGCTTTGTGAAGAAGATTTCTGATTACATCACAAAAAAAGTGGCCGATAAATTAAACGGTCTTTATAATACTGAAAAAGAAAATTACGAAAGCTTCTGGGACGATTTAAGCCCTTTCATTAAGTTTGGTGCATTAAAAGATCCTAAATTCTCAGAAAAAGTAGAAAAAATCACGCTGTTCAAAACGACAGCCGGCGAATACATCACTTTACCAGAGTACCTGGAAAAATACAAAGAACACATTGAAAATCAAGTTTACTATGCAACAGATGAATTACAGCAAACGCAGTACATCAACCTACTAAAGTCTCATGATGTAGAAGCGGTTATTCTGGAACATCCAATTGATTCTGCGTTCATCTCACATCTTGAAGCGCAAAATGAAGGTGTAGCGTTTAAACGTGTAGATGCTGATATTTCAGATTTAATGAAAGAAGCAGACGAGAATGAGGATGAAGAAGGTAAAAAGGCATTTGCTGAACAATTAGCTGAACGTTTCAAGTCAGTTTTAGGAATGGAAAAACTGACAGTTCAATTAGAAACCCTTAAAAGCGAAGATGTCGCTGGTATGATTGTTCTTTCTGAGAGTAACAGAAGAATGCAAGAAATGATGAAAATGTATGCTTCAAGTGGTATGGATGCAAGTATGTTCCCATCTGAAGAAGTATTAGTCCTTAACAAGAAACATCCACTGGTACAATTCATCATCAAGAATGATCAACCAGATGTCGAGTTAAGCGACATGGTGACAAAGCAAGTCTATGACCTTGCAATGATCAGTCACAAACCATTGTCATCTGAAGCCATGGCTGCCTTTATTAAACGCAGTAATGACATCATGACGAAAATGATTAATCAATAATAACAATAAAGACATGTTTTCCAAGTTATTTCTTGGTCAACATGTCTTTTATAATTTACGCTGTATGCACTTTAATTAATTCAAGTACAAGTCTTGATGAATCCACTAGATCTTTAATGTGTAGATGTTCCTCTAGAGTATGTGGCTTTCTCTCACCGATACCTAAGTTGATGGCCATCATGCCATTGGCATTAAAGATGTTTGTATCACTACCACCGCCTGATGCATCCGTAAAAGGCTTCAATCCGATATTGTTACACGCTTCTTCAGCTTTCTTGACAATTTCAGCATCTGCATCTACAGAGAATGCAGAGTACATACGTACTATATCCGCCTCAACTCTTGCGCCAAACTTCTCAGCTGCCGCTTCAAAACAAGCAAGCATATGATCTGATTGGGCCTTTAATTTATCGTTATCTAAACTTCTTGCTTCAGCTTTAACAACAACTTCAGGCACAACAACATTTGTTGGTCCGCCACCTTCCATAGAGCCGATATTAGCTGTTGTTTCCTCATCGATTCTAAGAAGTTTCATGTTGCTAATTGCTTCACTGGCAACCATGATCGCACTGATACCTTCTTCAGGACATACCCCTGCATGTGCTGGCTTTCCGATTACCTTGAAGTCCAATTTATCTTGGGCTGGTCCTTGAATGATAATCTGACCTGGGTCGCCACCACTATCTAAAATAAAGGCTTTCTTTGATTCAAACTGACCATAGTCAAGATTCTTGGCACCATGTAAACCACCTTCTTCATAAACACTGAATGAAATCTCTATGTCGCCATGAGGAATATTTTCTTCTTTAAGAATGCGAATTGCTTCAACAATTGCTGCAATACCAGCCTTGTTGTCGCCACCAAGAATTGTTGTACCGTCGCTATAGATTGTACCGTCTTTGATGATTGGCTTAATATCCATGCCAGGTGAAACCGTATCCATATGACAAGAAAAAAGGATTGTTTCCCCTGCTGTCGTGCCCTTCAATTTAGCAATGACATTACCCGTATCACTTCCGACCTTGTCGCCAGCATCATCAATTGTTACGTCTAAACCAAGTGCCTTTAATTCCCCAGAGATAAATTCTGCAAATTTTCCTTCTGATTTTGTAGGACTAGATATTTTTACGTACTTAATAAATTCCTCTACGATTCTTTCTTGATTGATCATTATATGCCTCCTGTTTTTATTTAAAACGAACATTTTATAATATCTACTAAATAATAAAAAAGACTACACCTTTCCGCCTTCCTGTTCAGCCGTGGCCGTCATACACATTCCTCTCTCGTTCTAGCGGTTGCAACACAAACTCGCATACGCTCAGACAGTGTGTTGCAACTAATCGCTAGAACGGATTTGAATGTGTTGTCGCCCATCGTCTAATCCAGAGGTCAGAAAGATGAAGTCCATTAATTCAGTAGATATCATAACAATACAATTATAATAAATACATCCGTATATACTTTATATTAATAGTGCACACTCCTGCAACTATTATTTATCTCATAAATGCGTCTGGTCCGATTGGTAAACCAGTCATGTACCAGATGATTAACATTACTGTCCATCCTGCCAAGAATACAATTGAGTATGGTAACATCGATGAAATCAGTGTACCGATACCTGTATCTTCATCATACTTTTGAGCAAACGTTACGATTACTGCAAAGTAAGACATAAGCGGTGAAATAATATTTGTTGTTGAGTCACCAATTCTGTAAGCTAACTGTGTGAATTCTGGCGTAATACCAAGTCTTAATAACATTGGTACGAAAATAGGTGCCATGATTCCCCACTTTGCAGATGCAGAACCGATAAATAAGTTGATTAAGGCTGCAACAACAATAAATGCAAGGATTAATGGTAAACCAACGAATCCGATTGACTCTAAGAAGTTTGCGCCTCCTACAGCTAAGATGATTCCTAACTTCGAGTAACCAAAGTATGCTACGAACTGTGCCGCTGCAAATGCTAATACAAGGTAACCACCCATAGAAGCCATTGCTGCCGACATACCGTGAACAACGTCTTTATCGTTCTTGATTGTACCAGATGCAACACCAAATGCTACCCCTGGAATTAAGAAGAATAACATGATTGTTGGTACAAGACCTTTACCGATGAATAACTTCAAGCTTCCTACAGCTTCACCTTCAACCGGTACTCTTAGTAATGCGTCTCCTGGCACTGTTAAGAATAACATAGCCGCTGAGAATACCAATAAAGAAATACCAGCCCACTTAAGACCTTTTTTCTCTTCAGTCGTTACTTCCATTGACTCAATAAGATGTGGACCTTTGTATTCGCCAAGTCTTGGCTCAACTATTTTTTCAGTTACCAACACACCAAGTGCTGTTAACAAGAACGTTGATACAAACATGAAGTAGTAGTTTGCCGTCGGTAAAATTGTAAAGTCATAGCCACCAACTTTTAATGCTTCATTTGTAATTCCTGATAACAGTGGATCAAGTGTTCCAAGTAAAAGATTGGCAGAGAATCCTGCTGATACCCCTGCAAATGCTGCCGCAAGACCAGCAAGTGGATGTCTATTGAAACTTAAGAATACAATTGCACCAAGTGGAACCAATACAACATAACCAGCATCCGATGCAACATTGGACATAACACCCATAAGGATAACCACTGCTGTGATTAATTTTTTAGGTGTACCTAATACAACCTTCTTAAGTGCAGCACCGATTAAACCAGTTTTTTCTGCAACACCAACCCCTAGCATTGCTACAAGTACTGTTCCTAAAGGAGCGAATCCTGTAAAGTTCTTCGTCGCTGAAGTAAACATGTATCTTAAGCCTTCAGCATTCATTAATGAAATTGCTGTTACTGTTGCATCCGCTTTCGCCTTTGCATCATAGTAAGATACCGTTAAGTTTGTTTTAGCTGCAATCTCAGAAATAACGATTACCGCTAATGATAAAATCATAAAAATTGTTACTGGGTGTGGTAATTTATTCCCACCACGTTCTACACCGTTTAGAAAACGATTAAATAAACCCGTTTGTTTAATGTCTCTCATAACTTCCTCCCAAAAAATAAATATTTATTAGTACGATATTTATTATAGGATGTCCGTCAGTGAAAGAAAATTAACTTAACATATTTCTCTCTAAAATATATAGAAATATGCAAATATTTATTGTTTTGTGGTGAAATTAACCGACAATTCTGTAGTGGTTTTTAGGACGACCGACTTGCCCATAAACTGGAGAAACCTCTATTTTACCTATTTCTAGCATATAGTGTATATATCGATGCACTGTTTGGTAAGCAAGGTCTACCCCTTTGGATACTTGATCGATGGTTTCCCCTTCTTCTCTCGTCTTCATATATTTCTCAATTAAAAGAAGTGTGGCGGCGCTTATGCCTTTTGCCACATAAACATTTTCCTTTGCCACTTTGTTCTGTTGTTGAATTTCACTGATACGTAAGTTTACATTGATTCGTGCAATCAAATCAGGTGCCTTGATTGGCTTAATGGCAAAGTCTGTCGCACCGGCTTCAATAAACTTATTGGCAATTTCTTGTCGTTCATCGACAGTCAGCACCAAGATCGAAACTGTTTCGTCTACTTCCTTGATTTTTTCGACGGTTTTTAGCCCATCCCATCCTGGCATATGATAATCCAAAATAATTAAATTTGGTTGCTTTTCTTTAACAAGTTCTAAGCCCTCTTTACCATTGCTTGCAGTAAATGCCTCAAATCCAGAGAATTCACATATCTCTTTTATGGTATAGACAATGTCCAGTTCATCATCAATGACCAATACTTTCTTCTTCATTTTTATTCCCCCACTCATTCTCCGTTACTGGTAGATCTATTATTACACTCGTGCCGACACCAACCATACTTTCCAATGAAATTGTGCCGCCATTATCTTCAACTACTTTTTTTGCAAATGATAATCCTAAGCCACTAGTACTTCCTGTTGAAAAGCCAACGTCCCAGATTTTATCCATCTGATCGGATGGAATGCCAATGCCATTGTCCCTTATCTTAAATGCAACATGTTTGTCATCTCCAGCCACTTGAATATCAATTACCTTTACTTCCTCATCTGTTGGAACCACCATGGCATTTTCTATAATATTGATCAGTGCGCGTACAATCCTTATTTTATTTGCATAAAAGGTTGGTAAATTCTCATCTACGGTTATGGTCACGGTCAGTTCCTCATTTTCCATTGGAATTTGAGCCCTTACATAAGTCATGACTTCATCGACCGACAATAATTTTTTTGAAGATCCAAAGAGAAAGCTTGTAATCATCTCTGACATTTTCTCTACGGACCCATCTATACGCTCTGTATATTCAACGATTTTTTCTTTATTCTGTGATATCGACAACAGTGAGCTTAGGCCTCTAATCGTTACAAGAGGGGTTTTAAGGTCATGGGCCAATGTATGGATTTCTTGATAAATCCTATTTTCAAGGGCCTTGGACCGGATGGCACTTAATTCTTTTTCATTCCGATAATTCTCTTCTGAAATGCTGATATACCGGTCAAAGCTTATAAACATGACCGATGTAATCCCTGCCGAAATAAAAATAGGGAAATAGAAGGCAAGCCCTACAAAATTCAAAACATCCATGCTTTCCAAGTATATCGAAGTTCTTTTAATGCTGTTTGGTATATCTGATATGCCAAAATAATATCGAGAAAGTGCAGGCATAATATTCAACCACTGAAAGGCAAAGAATGTTTGAAGCGCAATAACCGTCGATCGAAACAAGGGATTATGGCCCCTGACATTTGAACGAATCAACAACAAGGTAATAAATGCTGCCAAAATATTATTCACCGGCTCCCATGGCATTTTGGTCACACTACTCCATCCGTAATTGAGCCCCCAAAATGCTATAAGTATCCCGCTATAAAACCAATAACTCTTTAATGGTCGGTAATCCTCGATCACTAAAAACAGACTAAAAATACCGATAAAACTCAAGGTGTTTTGTAACGCAAAAATTATGCTATTCGATGCAGAAGCCATCACAAGATTCCCTGTATCTCCAGTAGTCACTGCTTCACGGATTTTAACAATCATACCAAACCAATAACTTTCCGTCAGCCAAGGCAACATCAATACAATCAATAATGCCCCTAATCCTAGAACCAGGTGAAGCCAATACGTATGTCTTTTCGTCATTCTGGCCTCCTATCTAAATGCCGATGCAAATGGTTCAGACAGATTTGTAATATCATCGACAATCGTCATCGGTATATCGCTATCTTCTGCAATAGTCGTAATATAATGGTCGTAGTCGCCGTCTTCTGTAATGACGATATAATTCGAAGCATCACACACAATTGCCAACAATTCATCTGTTTCAGTTGACCGTTGATGCTGTCCGCCGATATAGAAGGTAATGACTTCAATCTCTTGGTTATCCGCCAATTCCAGCAATCCTTTAATCCGGTTTACTTCATCCTCAAATGTTTTCCCATGCAATCGTTCGCCTATGTCACTGTATCCAACTACTACCGCAATACTGTTGATATCCTCTAAATCCAAGTCTGTCGCTTGTGGCATGAAATAATTATGAATTCTTAATTCGTTAGCGATGTCCTTGATAATATAGGTATCTGTTGTCTGACCTGCTGAAGTAATCAGCAACATTTCCTCGGCAATAGGTCTTGGTAACGATGGATAGGACATAATTTCCCTCCGCTGCTCCTGCCTGTAATTGATAAAAATGAGGCCAGTTATGATAAGTAGCGTCAACACAACCCACTGTATTTGTCTTATTATCTTCATTATTTTTCTCCACTTAACAATTCAACATCTTTCAGTTCTTCAACACCGGCAATGTGGACATTAAACCCACTGACTGATTCATTTACACCGACAGCCGTCATCGTGTGCACCAATGGTATGGATGCAACTTCACTGTCTATAACCTCTTGAATTTCTCTGTATAAACTTTTTCTGAATGTTGTATCTGTCGTTCTCCTCGCCTGCGTTAACAAGTAATCAACCCGCTCGTTTTGATAAAAGGAATAATTGAGCACAAGACCTTTTTTCATATTTTCAGAAGAAAACAGTGTATACAGAAAATTGTCTGGATCCACAAAGTCACCATTCCAACCTACTAGGGCCATTTCCTGTTGTCCGTCTTTGATACGCTCTATATAGTCTTCCCACTTGATTACTTCTATTTCCAGATCAATCCCAGCTGGTGCAAGTTGACTTTTTAAGTAATTGGCCAATCCTCTAGGATCGGAGAAATAGTTTCTCGGTTTATCCATAACCCATAGACTTGTGTCAAATCCATTTGGATAACCAGCATCAGCAAGTAATTTTTTCGCTTTGTCCAAGTTATAAACTTTTGATTGGATACCTTCATGATACCCCAACAAAAGTGGCGGTAAAAAGGAATGTGCCGGTTTAGTCAGCTCATCTAATTCCGTCGCCAACATATTTTCCTTATCTATCAACAAACTGACAGCTTCTCTTACACGCTCATCAGAAAAATGTTCAGATGTATTGTTCAGCGCTAAATAGCCAATATTTAGAAAGGGACGATATTGAACCTTCACCGTGTTGTTTTGCTTAATAGCCTTCATCTCTTGAGGCAAAAGGTTGTTAGCAATATGAATGTCCCCTGAGGTCAATAACTCAATCCTGTCCTCATATGGATGAATCAGACGAAACACAACGGTATCTACTTTTGCTTCCGTTGACCAGTAGTGATTGTTTTTTTCCAATACGATTTCATCGCCCTTTTCCCACGATTTAAACATAAAAGGCCCAGTACCAACTGGATGGTCTTTCAATCCTTCATTGTAGGTCATAATAGCTTCTGGACTTGCAATACCATAGGCTGGCATAGACAAGACACTTAAAAATGGCGCAAACGGTTCATTTAGTATTATCTCAAGTGTTGTATCCGACAAAGCTGTCACAGATTCTACAATTCCAGGAAAGCCATTAAAACTATGACTCCAGTAGGTAAACTGTCCTGTATGATATGGACTGTCTTCGTTCATCCATCGATGAAAATTAAAGGCAACTGCTTTTGCATCTAATGACGTCCCATCATGGAAAACAACATCTGTACGAATTTTGAAAATCCAAGTTAGTCCATCTTCACTGACACTCCAAGTTTCAGCAAGACCTGGCAGCAGTTCTTGTGCCTTCTTATCTGTTTTCACAAGGGTTTCGTATATATTGGCCGTTACCTCAAATGACTCGGCATCAGTTGTTATAGCAGGATCCAAGCTAATCGCATCATTGTATCTACCAATAATAAGCTGTTGGTATGCCTGCCCAGACTTCTGTTGAACAAAAAAATAAATTACAGCTGCCACACAACAAAGCAACAGTGCAATTCCGATGGTTTTTATTATAATACTTTTATGCTTCAAGAGTAATTTCCTCATTCTTTCTTTATAATCAACGCTATTTTATCACAGGCAACTTAAAATTAAAAGGAGTATGAATAAACACAAAAAGACACCATTCGTATTGAAAATGGTGTCTAATAATTATGCTTTACTTATTTATCCTAAGAACATTTCAATATCATTTTCTACTGTATTGATACCGCCAATACCAAATGTATCAACCAGTACAGTCGCTACGTTTGGAGACAAGAAACCAGGAAGTGTTGGTCCTAAATGAATATCTTTAACACCAAGATAAAGAAGTGCAAGAAGAACGATTACCGCTTTTTGCTCATACCATGCAATATTATAAGAAATCGGTAACTCATTAATATCCTGCAACCCAAAAACTTCTTGAAGCTTCATTGCAATAACTGCTAATGAATAGGAATCATTACATTGACCTGCATCCAATACTCTTGGAATACCGCCGATATCGCCAAGCGGTAGTTTGTTATATCTATACTTCGCACACCCTGCCGTCAAGATAATCGTATCTTTTGGAAGTTTTTCAGCAAATTCGCTATAGTAAGTTCTATCCTTCATTCGTCCATCACACCCTGCCATAACAAAGAATTGCTTAACAGCGCCTGACTTAACCGCTTCAACAACTTTATCAGCTAGTGCAAATACTTGGTTATGAGCAAATCCACCAACAATTTTTCCTTCTTCAATTTGAGTTGGTGGTGCACACTTCTTAGCATGTTCAATAATTGCAGAGAAATCTTTTTTGCCACCTTCACGTCTATCAGGAATATGTGTACAGCCTTCAAAACCTGACGCACCTGTTGTATAAATACGATTAACGACATCTCCCTTAGGAGGGACGATACAGTTTGTTGTAAATAGAATCGGTCCATTAAATGACTCAAATTCTGCCTTTTGTTGCCACCATGCATTACCATAGTTACCAACAAAGTGATCATATTTCTTAAATGCTGGATAATAATTGGCTGGTAACATTTCACTGTGGGTATAAACATCTACACCTGTACCAGCTGTTTGTTCAAGTAATTCTTCCATATCCTTCAAATCATGACCCGAAATAAGGATTGCTGGCTTGTCTCTTGTACCTATATTAACTTCCGTTAATTCAGGATGTCCATAAGCAGCAGTGTTTGCTTCATCTAATAGCGCCATGGTATCTACGCCAAATTTACCTGTTTCAAGTACCAGCTTCACTAAATCGTCCGCTGATAACGTATCATCTAAAGTTGCAGCTAACGCCTTTTCCATAAACATAACAACTTCTACCTTAAAATAACCTAAGTTATCTGCATGTTCAGCATAAGCCGCCATCCCTTTAAGACCATAAATAGTCAACTCTCTTAATGAGCGTACATCTTCGTTTTCTTGAGAAAGGATTCCCACTTCCTTTGCAGAAGCTTTTGTATCAAAGTCAGCAGCATAGCCCGTCCAAGTCACACAATCAGCCAACTGTTTACCTTCTAACTTGCCCTTTGATCTTAGTGATTCTAACAAACCATCTTTAACTTCCAACGTCTTTTCTAACTGCTTAACAAATGCTGCTTTATCAAAATTCGCATTGGTAATTGTCATGAAAAGACCATTGATAAGCATACGATCTGTCACTGCATTATTTAGACCATCTTCTCTAGCAATTTGATTTAAGAACGAGTAGCCTTTTAGAACATAAAGCATTAAGTCCTGAATATCCGAAACTTCCGGCGTCTTACCGCAAGCACCCATCTTTGTACACCCTACACCACCTACTGTTTCCTGACATTGATAACAAAACATGAATTGTCCTCCTTCTATCTTAATAATATTAATATCCATTTCATGTATACCATAATATGTAATGTTTAAACTCATATCTATATTTTGACAAAAAAAACGACCTCCTAAAAGTTAGATTTTTAGTTCTACCTTTTAGGGGTCGGTTCATTGCTCACATTTGGAATTCTGTTTATCACGATACTATTAGATTGTCTTATACAAACATCACCAGACTTGATGCCATTACAACCATTCCAAGGATGAGCCCCCAGATGGCGATATGATGTTCTCCATACTTTTCTGCTGTTGGCAATAATTCATCCAATGAAATATAAACCATGATACCAGCAACACCTGCGAATATAATGCCGAATGTTGCATCTGTCATGTAACGCATTAAGATGAAATACCCTAACAACGCACCAACAGGCTCAGAAAGGCCCGATAAGAATGATAACTTGAACGCCTTCTTTTTATCTCCAGTTGCATAATAAAGCGGTACCGATACTGCAATCCCTTCGGGAATATTATGAATCGCGATTGCAACCGCAATACTTACACCTAGTGTAGGGTCTTGAAGTGCACCTGTAAAAGTCGCAAGTCCCTCTGGGAAGTTATGAATGGCAATAGCAAGAGCTGAGAACATCCCCATTCTAAGCAGTTCTTGTTTTTCTTGGTGGTCATCATCCATATCGGATACGTCTCTTAATTCATGGGGATTCTCAAATGTCGGTACAAATTTATCAATAATACCAATTATTGCGATCCCTCCAAAAAAGGCTAAAGTTGTTATCATATATCCCTTTGATGGTCCATAAACAACTTCCAATGACGCACGAGCCTTAACAAAAATCTCAACCATCGATACATAAATCATGACCCCTGCCGAAAAGCCTAGTGCCGCCGATAAAAATTTCTTGTTTGTTTTCTTAGTATAAAAGGCTAACGCACTACCAATACCTGTTGATAAACCGGCAAATAGCGTTAAACCAAATGCAAATAATACATTGTCTCCCATTTTATGTCCTCCCAAATTTCGATTATGTAATGATTACATTTCTGTATTCAACATTAGTATACTCTTAATCTTTCCTAAATACAAGAAAAAGGTTTGTAGAAAAGTTATATCCTTTCCTATAAACCTTTATATCCTTTTTTATCCAGTAGAATCAATTATTTATCTCATAAGAAAAACAGCCATTTCTGGCTGTTAAAAATTCGTTTTATTCATTTAGATAAATAAATCGAAACGGGTTTTAATTCGTTCAGCATACTTACGCTTCCGGTATGCAGCATATGTGTCAATTTTCTGTTCTCCAGGTTTTATGTCGAGTGGGGATTTTTTCTCCTTGATCTCGACTTTCTGCTTCTCCTGAAGCGGCTTCTTGTCAACTTTCTTTATTTGGTTGACTTTCTGTGTTGAGGCGGTAGTTGCTGGACGATAGCTATTCATACGTACGTCCATAATCTCACCTTCTTGTTACATATATACCCCATACTGGTCTTTTCAAGCATCTAGCCGTTGAATACACCCATCTCTCTAAACTTCTCATAACGTTCAGTTTTCAATGTGTCCACTGGCTTGTCGGTCAAGACTTTAAATTCATCAACAATCTTTTCCTTCAATGTTGCAACAAAGGCCGTACAAGATTCGATATTCGTCCATTTTGGCTCAGCTATAACATCGTCTACCAGTTTAAACTCACTTAAATCACCAGCCGTGATTTTCATAACACCAGCTGCTTCAGAAGCTCTTGACGCATCCTTCCAAAGAATCGATGCAAAACCTTCTGGAGACAGTACTGAATACACAGCGTTTTCCAGCATCCATACACGATCGGCAACGCCCAGTGCCAATGCACCACCACTACCGCCTTCACCTATAACAATTGAAATTACAGGTACTTTTAATCCTGCCATTTCAATAAGGTTCTTGGCTATGGCTTCTCCTTGACCTCTTTCTTCTGCACCGAGACCGCAATATGCCCCTGGTGTATCAATGAAGCAAAGGATTGGACGATTGAATTTTTCAGCCTGCTTCATTAAACGAAGTGCTTTTCGATACCCTTCAGGATGTGGCATGCCGAAATTACGTTTAATATTATCATTGATATCGCGTCCCTTTTGATGGCCAATAATCGTCACTGGCATGTCACCAATCAAACCGATACCACCAACGATTGCTGCATCATCTGCAAATAAACGATCACCATGTAATTCAATGAACTCATCCGTCAACCCCTTGATGTACTCAAGAGTTGACAGTCTATTTTTATCTCTGGCAGCTTGAACTTTTTTCCAAGCCGTTGGCACTTCAACCACTTCTTCTGGTGTGCCCAATTGCTTGATTTTCTGTTTTAACGCTTCTATTTCAGTCGTAAAATCCATGTCCGATGATTGATTCATCTTCATAAATTCTGCTAACTGTTTCTCAAGTGTTTTAATTATTTTATTGTTGTCCATTGGCCCCTCCTTTATGGAGTTTTAATAAAAGACCTAAGGTCTTGCTTAATTCAGTTCTTTTGACGATTTTATCTATAAAGCCATGCTCAAGAAGAAACTCGGCACGTTGGAATCCTTCTGGTAACTTTTGACGGATGGTTTGCTCGATAACACGAGGTCCAGCAAAACCGATTAATGCATTCGGTTCTGATAATATGATGTCCCCTAACATGGCAAAACTTGCCGTTACACCACCAGTTGTCGGATCTGTTAAAACAGATACAAACAACTGACCTGCATCTCTATGGCGGTCCAGCGCCATAGATGTCTTAGCCATCTGCATCAACGAAAACACACCTTCTTGCATTCTTGCACCACCTGATGCTGTAAAAATGACAAGTGGTAGTTGTTCTTTGGTTGCATGTTCTGTAATCAACGTCAATTTTTCCCCGATAACAGATCCCATGCTGCCCATCATGTATTTAGGATTCATCACACCAATGGCCACTTTTTCACCACTAATTGTTCCAACACCTGTGACAACACCTTCATTCTCACCTGTCTTTTTCATTTGTCCCTGAACTTTTTCTTCGTAGCCATTAAAATCCAAAGGGTTTGCTGAAGTTAACTCATTGAATAATTCGTCAAAACTGCCATCATCCAATATATTTTCCACACGTTCTCTTGCAGAAATCCTAAAGTGATACCCGCACTCAGAACATGCGTAATGATTGCTCGCCAAGTCCTTTTGGTACAGTTGTTTCTGACACTGGCCACACTTTATATACATACCTTCTGGAACATTGGGTTGATTAGATACAACCGAGTTCTCTTTACTAAGGGTTACATATGTTGTCTTTTTAAATAATTTACCTATCATTTAGTCACCATCCTAAAAGGACTTCTTCGTCAAGAAACTTGTATCAAAGTCACCTGCTACGAAATCTTCATCACTAAGAATATTGTATTGGAAGTCAATTGTCGTCTTCACACCTTGAACTATAAATTCACCTAAGGCACGTCTCATACGATCTATAGCCTCTTTACGAGTATCGCCATGAACAATCAGTTTTCCAATCATTGAATCATATGTTGGTGGAATTGTATAACCCCTGTAGACACCTAAATCATTACGAACGCCTAAACCTCCAGGGAGATTTAAATCTTCAATCGTTCCAGGAGATGGCATGAAGTTCCTTTCCGGATCTTCTGCATTAATACGACATTCGATGGCATGACCTTTAATCACAATATCCTCTTGTGTAACACTTAAAGGCTCACCAAAAGCCACACGAATCTGCTCTTTGATCAAATCAAGTCCCGTTACAAGTTCCGTTACAGGATGCTCTACTTGAATTCTTGTATTCATTTCTATAAAAAAGAAATTCTTATGCTTGTCTAATAGAAACTCCATTGTCCCAGCGTTTTCATAATTAACGTGCTTGGCGCCTTTTACAGCGGCTTCACCCATGCGTCTTCTCAAATCATCATCGATTGCTGACGACGGTGCTTCTTCCAACACCTTTTGATTTCTTCTTTGAATAGAACATTCTCTCTCACCTAAGTGGATAATATTCCCATGGCTATCACCCATCAATTGAAATTCTATATGTCTTGGCTCTTCGACAAATTTCTCCATATACATAGAGTCATCACCAAATGCCGCTTTTGCTTCCATTTTAGCGGTACTAAATGCTTCTTCTAACAATTCTGCTGATTCTGCAATACGCATGCCTTTTCCGCCGCCACCGGCAGATGCTTTTACCATAACTGGGTAACCGATTTCTTCAGCCAGAATACTTGCCTCTTCAATCGTTTCTAACACTTTTTTAGATCCTGGCACTACAGGAACACCTGCAGCGATCATTTGTGCTCTGGCATTAGATTTATTTCCCATCATATCGATGATTTTACTATCTGGTCCAATAAAGGTAATGTTACAATCAGCACACATTTCAGCAAACTGTGCGTTTTCAGATAAGAAACCGAATCCTGGATGGATGGCTTCAGCACCTGTGACAACACATGCACTCAATATGCGATTCATATTCAAGTATGAGTCTGCCGCTTTTGCACTACCGATACAAATCGTTTCATCGGCCATTTGTGTATGCAGTGCATCTTTATCTATTTCCGAGTAAACCGCAACAGTCTGTATGCCCATTTCGCGACATGCACGAATAATACGTACAGCAATCTCACCACGGTTGGCTATTAATATTTTATTAAACATAGAGCCTCCTATAACGCTTCTATTTCAAATAAAGGCTGTCCATATTCAACAACATCTTCGTTGTCACATAATACTTTTAATATCTTACAATCTTTTTCTGCGACGATTTCATTCATTACTTTCATCGCTTCTACGATACAAAGTACTTCACCTTTTTTAACCGTATCGCCAACACTTGCAAAAATAGGCTTATCAGGACCTGGTGATTCATAGAACACACCAACTATTGGTGACTTTACAGTTTCACCCATCGTTGCTGCAGTTTCTTCTACAACACCACTTGTTTGAGTTACCGCCGGTACTGCAACTGGTGTTGCACTCTGTAGGGCAGGTGCAGCTACAGTAGTTACTACCGCTGCTTGCTCTACGCCCATTTTAACTGTAATACCTTGTCCTTCATATTCAAAATTTGTAAGCCCAGTCGCTTTCATATGGCTCATCAAGTCTTTAATTTCTTCGATTTTCATGTTAATCCTCCTCTGCATGCAAACATGCTATTGCTCAATATTTTATTAAATTTATAGAGGATTGTCAATTGGTATTAGTATCTAGTGCTAATATTAGGTGAAAATTGTGGCGTATAACCATATTTTTTGTGAAAAATGACTTACTACATAATCAATGTACAATAAGTAAAAAAAATGCTCCTAATAATAAGTAAGACTCCACCATACTGACATTCCTGTTCAGTATAATGAAGTCCATTAAATCATTAGTAGCATTTTCATTTCAACTATATTTAATTATAAAACTAATTTACATGTAGAAACAAATTTATCACTCTTTTAAATGGTGACCTAGGACAGCTTGGCAATTCCCTTGGCCCCTAAACGGCTAACCATTTGAATGACGAAGTATTCGGCACTGCCGCCGAATTCTCTGTGAATACTTGCTGTGCCCTTGCCTTGGGCTTTCATTTTTAATATCTCGTTGATGGTATTTTCATCAGGTAAGTGTTTTCTAATGAACGCTGCATAAGGTGTTGCATCAGCATACTCTAACCATGCTAAAAAATATTTAGATACCGTCGACACTTTAACTTTCATCTGCTCACAAATGGCATCCATTTCCGTATGGCTATCGAATAATCGCATGTAAGTGTCTGTCTTGGTTGGTGCTTCAAGCATATTGATTTTCTTGCTGCGTTTTGCCGCTCCTTCCATATGCTCTCTAAACTCCAACTCCTCACACATTTCGATAAAACACTTTGCCGTTGCTTCGGCATCTGCACCTGCTCTATGTGCCGCTTCGTTGGTTACTTCGAAAAATTCCGTCATGACCGCAAGAGATGCACCGCTATAATTGATGTGAAGTGCCTCTTTATATGCTCTAAACATTTTCGCAGTGCAAAGAGAACTATGGAATGTCGGCAATCCCATTCTATAGAAGGTATTGTTTAAAAAGCCCATATCAAATCCTGCATTATGAGCAATAATCAATTTCCCCTGTACCAATTCATGCAACTTCTTCATTTCCTCTTCAAGAGGTGGCATCCCTATTAACATATCATTATCAATACCTGTTATCTGTGTGATTTTAGGATTCGTGATCTGTACACCCGGATCAACTAACTGACTATGTACCTCTGTAATTTCATCATCCTTAACCAATGCATACCCAATCTCTATAATACGGTTTTCTTTTGCAGATAAACCTGTTGTTTCAAAATCCAACACTATAAATTCCATACTTTTCCCTCCGACTCGTTCTTAACTACTCTTCTATCGTATTATTATAACAAAAAACAAGAAGATATTAAAAATTGTGCTACAATAAATAAAAGGGAATTTATTTTTTAAATGACGGGGATGATGTTATGAAGAACTTTAGTATTAAGCATAAAATGGCACTGCTACTTGCAACAATCATTCTTATTTCAAATGTATTTTTAGGCATCCTTAACTACAACAACTCCAAATCTATGGCGTCGGATATCATCATTAAAAACAATGATGCCGAACTTCAAAATATCAGCGACTACTACTTTGACAAGCTAATAGATGACATGGAGTTTATTGTGGCTGAATGGGCTGATTCAGACTTTATCAAAAACTATGAAAAAGATCCTGAAACGCCTAGAATTGTTCGTTCGATTCCTTATGATTTTTATCATGTCTATGATCAATGGACAGGATTAACCCGTTCTATGCATGACATTACGTGGTTCTATTTTGCCCTTGAGTCGGATGGCTCCATCTTTATTGCACCTGTCGATCCGAGTATGCCGGATAGTTATGATGCTCGTATTAGAGACTGGTACAAAGGAACCGTCAACCAATCCGGTAATATTTACTGGACTGAACCATATGTAGACGCGGGAAACTCAGGTAAAATTCTTCAAACTGTTTCAAAAGCAGTCTATAACGATGGTCAATTAAAAGGCGTTGTTGCCCTAGATATCGAACTGACTAAATTCACTGAAATTATCGAAAATCTAAGCCTTGCGAAAAGTTCTTCGATATTTTTAGTTAATCAAAACAATGACATTATTGCACACAACTCAGATCAATTGAGTTTTTATAAAGAATCATTTATCGATACTATCGATCACGATACGCCATCATCTCTGGAAACTATCGACAATACAGATTATGTTCTTTCGTGGTCACCACTGGACATTAATGGATGGAAATTAGTTGCTGTCACTAAAACAAGTTATAAAGATGATCTAATGTTGATGAAAAATCAAATTATGTTAATTGTTCTTTCAACAATTATTATCAGTATTCTGTTTTCTTATGTCGGCTTTAAAAATATATTTGTTCATTTGAATAGTCTCGTCGACATTACAAAACAGTTTGGTCAAGGGAAGTTTAGTGCACGATGCAGGGTTGATTCCAACGATGAATTCAGAACACTTTCTAACAGTATGAACAACATGCTGGATTATATAGAAACGCTTATCTACGAACGAGACGAGGATTACATCAAAACAGTAAAAGCCCTTGCTAACGCAATCGAAGCTTCAGACGAGTACACGAGGGGCCATTGCGATCGCGTTGGTGACATGTCCATAAAAATCGGACTGGCAATGCAGCTGGATACAGAGTCACTTAGACAACTGGAATTTGCCTGTATCTTACATGATATCGGTAAAATTGGTATTCCAGATCATGTCCTAAACAAGACCTCCGCTTTGGACAATCGGGAGTATACATTGATAAAGTCACATCCGAAGATTGGCTATGACATCCTTAAGGATATACATTTTTTAGATAAGGCAAAAGATATTGTATTACAGCATCATGAACGTGTAGATGGTCAAGGTTATCCAGATGGTCTTAAATCAGAGGACATTTGTTTGGAAGCAAAAATACTGGCCGTTGCCGATGCGTATGATGCCATGTCCAGTCAAAGAGTCTACCGTAGCGGTATTTTGACCACAGAAGGGATTGTTGCCGAATTAAGACGGTGCTCGAAGACACAATTTGACCATGACGTTGTAGAACACTTCGTCCATGTAACGATTCAGGAGAATTATTCTGAAGTCATCGATGGGGAAACGACAGGATAAATATGAATGTAAATTAAAAGCTTCAACAGTCATAACGATTGTTGAAGCTTTTTTCACGCGCAAGCAAATTACCTATTAAAAAGGCTGGTCACATCAATAGTGACCAGCCTCTTATTATTTTCTATTTATTCCACAACGTACATTGCGTCAATTTCTTTTTGTAAGTCGTCGTTTTCGAAGTACTCATCAAATGTTGTTAACCTGTCAACTGTACCAGTCGGCGTTAATTCAATTACTCTGTTGGTAATCGTATTGATGAACTTGTGGTCATGAGACGAGAATAACATTGTCCCTGTAAATGTGATTAAACCGTTGTTTACAGCTGTAATCGATTCTAAGTCCAAGTGGTTCGTTGGTTCATCAATAATTAATACATTGGCACCTGAAAGCATTAACTTAGAGAACATACATCTAACTTTCTCGCCCCCTGATAATACGTGAGCACTCTTAAGCGCTTCTTCACCAGAGAATAACATTTTACCAAGGAATCCACGGATAAATGCTTCATCTTTTTCGTTTGGTGAGTATTGTCTTAACCAATCTACTAAACTGTCTTTGTTGCCTTCAAAGTACTCAGTGTTGTCTTTAGGGTAGTATCCTTGAGTTGTTGTAACACCCCACTTAAATGTACCAGCGTCCGCTTCCATTTCACCCATAAGAATTTTGAATAACGTTGTTTTCGATATTTCATTTCTCCCTAAGAATACAATTTTGTCACCTTTGTTCACTGTAAATGATACATTGTCTAATACCTTTACACCATCAATAGTTTTAGAAAGTCCGTCTACGAATAGAATGTCTTTTCCTGCTTCTCTTTCTGGAGAGAAACCAACAAATGGATAACGTCTAGACGATGGTTGAATATCTTCAACCGTCAATTTATCTAACATTTTCTTACGAGACGTTGCTTGCTTCGCTTTCGAAGCATTCGAACTGAATCGCGCGATAAAGCTTTGTAATTCTTTGATTTTTTCTTCAGCTTTTTTATTCTTATCGTTCATTAATTTTAAAGCTAATTGACTTGATTCATACCAGTAATCGTAGTTACCAGGAACCATTTTAGCTTTCGAGAAATCGATATCAACCATGTGCGTACACACTTTGTTTAAGAAGTGACGGTCATGGGAAATAACAATAACTGTATTGTCATATGTTAATAAGAATTTTTCTAACCAGTCAATTGCTCTAAAGTCAAGGTGATTGGTAGGCTCATCCATTAGTAGGATATCCGGGTTACCAAATAGTGATTGTGCTAAAAGTACCTTTACTTTTTCGCCACCCATTAGGTCTGCCATTTTTTTGCCGTGAAGGTCTTTTGTAATGCCTAGACCCATTAACAGTTTTTCTGCATTCATTTCTGCATCCCAACCGTCAAGATCTGCAAATTCACCTTCTAAATCTGCTGCTTTAATACCATCTTCTTCTGAGAAGTCAGGTTTTGCATAAAGTGCATCTTTTTCTTGAATAATGTCATAAAGACGTTTATGACCGACAATAACCGTATCAAGTACCGTCATATTATCAAATTCAAAGTGATCCTGCTTTAGCATCGCTAAACGCTCACCTGGTGTAATAGAAATATCACCATTGTTTGGCTCAATTTCACCTGCTAGTATTTTCATAAAAGTCGATTTACCTGCACCGTTTGCGCCAATAACGCCGTAACAGTTGCCTGGTGTAAACTTAAGATTTACATCTTCAAATAATTTCTTGTCTCCAAATCTGAGACCAACTCCGTTAACTGTAATCATTTTCGAGTTCCTTCCTTATATTACAAAATAGTCACTCCGACCATTATACATGTTTCCTACCAATAAGAAAAGACTCTTAGAGAATTTATTTTCTTTGTTCCAGTAAATTAATAAACGCAACCATATACTGTGTCAAATCTTCAGGCTTTCTACTGGATACAATATTCTCATCAACAACAACTGGTTCATTAATCCAGGTTGCACCGGCATTTTTCATATCATCCATAATGCCGATTGTCGATGTAACTTTCACTCCGTCCATGATGCCAGCAGAAATAGTCACCCAACCAGCATGGCAAATCTGACCAATGGGTTTACCGGCGGCATCAAAATCTCTCACTAGTTTTTTCACCCGCTCAAATCGTCTCATCTTATCTGGTGCCCAACCGCCAGGAATCAATAAGCCATCATAATCATCCGCTTCAACATCATCCCAAGAAACATCCGATGTATATGGCACACCATACTTACCTTTAAACAACATCCCTCTTACTTCAGATGCCATATGTACAAGATAGCCTTCCTCACGAATTCTATACACTGGATACCATAATTCTAAATCCTCTGCATGATCATGTACCAACACAAGAATTTTATTTGTTTTCATAACGGTGCCTCCTTCATCTCACATATATTTTCTATCTATATACCCTTTGATGATATGAATACCCACGAACAGTACCGTTTTTCCATTAAATCAATGGCCTTGAACAGAAGTATGCCAAGGAGACTCATCATGACGATACCTGCAAACATTTCGACATATGATATTTTCAACCAACTGTCCATTATGAAAAAACCAAGACCTCTCTTCGTCGCATAATTCTCAGCAAAAAAAAGAACCGATAAGCTGGTACCAATGCTGATACGGAGTGCTGTCAGAAGATTAGGCAATACAGCAGGCAGTATCATATGACGATAAACCTGACCTTTACTAGCCCCTAAAGATTCAATGGAATAATACAATTCTTTTTGAATCGTTCTCACGCTATCCCTTGTGCTAATGATAATTTGAAATACGATAATCAATCCAACAAGGATTATTTTGGAGGTGTTTCCTAAACCAAAAAACAACATCAAGATTGGCAGGAATGCAATTTTAGGCACTGGATACAATGTGAAAATAACTGGTGAGACCAATTGATCCACTTTGGGATGCCCTCCTAAATACAACCCTATCGGTACACCAATACATAGGGTTACGCCAACTGCAACAAGTACTCTATATAAACTCGCTATCGTATGAGGTAACAGTACTGGTACAAAAAGTGTCAGAACCACTTTGATCGTTTCCACTGGCGAAGGGATAATACGCCCATCAACAAAATTATGTAAAAAAGACCACAACAAGAGTATTACCACAAATGCATATAAGGATTTATGTTTCATCGAGAACCTCCTTAAGTGTCTTTCTAAGTTCAATACATTTTTCATAAAAACTTTCTTCTTCTCTATAAGTCATCACACCATAATTGGGATTGTCTATGATTTTATAGAGATTACCTATACCATCTAATACGAGAATCGTTTCCGACATAAATACAGCCTCTTCTATGCTATGGGTCACGATGACAAGGGTCATTTCATTTTTCTTCACCAATTGAACAACAGTATCTTGTAGCGATTCTCTGGTCATTGCATCGAGAGATGAAAATGGTTCATCCATCAACAATATATCCGGATGCATCATCCAAGACCTTGCAATGGCGACACGTTGTTTTTGCCCACCACTCAACTGACTCGGATAATGGTCACAATGCGTATCTATTCCCAAACTCTTCATCAGCTCTTTGCCGTAGGCAACAGTCTCCTTTGTCTCCTTATGTGCAAGGACCAAAGGCAAGGCGATGTTTTCCCAAACCGTTTTCCATGGAAACAAGCCATATTCCTGTAAAATGATGCTGGTTTGTTCCCGAGAAGGCGATGCGTTTTTTCCTTCAACTAAAACAGCACCACTAAAAGGTTTAACAATACCTGCTAAACCATAAAGCAATGTCGTTTTGCCACACCCCGACGGGCCTATGATACTGTATGTTTTATTGTGATCAAATTCAATGGAAAGGTCCTCTATAACTGCAGTCTTTCCATAGCCAAACGTGGCCTTTTGAACCGCTAACTTTTTACTCATTCGTCTTTCCCTCTGTCCAAGGCGTATACAGGTTATTTTCAACACCTAAACGGCTAAGTAATCGTCCTACTGAGAAATTGATTACTTCATCTAATGTTTTAGGTCTGTCATAAAACGCCGGTACGGGCGGACAGATATCGGCGCCTGCGCGACTGAGTTTCAACATATTCTCTAAATGGATACTGTTCAGCGGTGATTCTCTTGTTACAAGAAGCAATGGTCTACGTTCTTTTAACATCACATCGGCGGCGCGAACCAGCAATGTATCCGTTATGCCTGCGCTTATTTTCCCTAAGGTGCCCATAGAGCAAGGCACAACAATCATTCCATCAGTCCTAAAAGAGCCGCTGGCAACTGAAGAGAACATATCCTCATTGTCATGAAGAATAAACGTTCCAGACAATGACTCAAAACCTTCGATAAGACTGGCCACATCTTTTTCCAACTCGTAAGCCATAACTTTTCCACCGTTATGTGTCATGATGCAATGAACCGTATGCCCCTCTTTTAATAATCCTTCAATGACTCGAACGCCGTATACACTGCCGCTCGCACCAGTAATTCCAACTATATATCTACTCAAGTAATCCTCCTACATATAAAATATATCTACTACCGTAACACTTAAAAGCAATACCGAAATCACTTGATTTAAGTGATATGATGCTACATTCATCTTATGGCGATGAGCTGGATCTACAATGTAATGTTCCATTACCAATAAACCGCCACTGACTAAAACACCTATCATATATACCCATCCAAGGGTCGTCACAACAGGTAGTGCCACTAAGATCATCCACATCACCAGGTGTAACCCTCTCGCTATCCATAAGGCGTGTTTCAGTCCAAAAGCTGCTGGGATAGAAAACAGATTGTTTTCTCTATCAAATTCAATATCCTGGGTGCCGTAAATAATATCAAAACCTGCCACCCATAGCGCCACAACCGCCCCTATCATCAAGGGGACTATATGAAATGCGCCGGTTACCGCAAGCCAGGCGCCGACTGGTGCTCCAGCACAGGTAATCCCAAGGATGACATGACACAACCAGGTAAAGCGCTTGGTATAAGAATATAATGTAAATAGACCAAGGGCAATCGGCGATAAATAAAAGCAAAGTGGATTTATACGATACGCTGCATAGACAAAAATAATATAACAAACAACCGTCAAGCCCAAGGCTTCGTATGCTTTTACGGATCCAGAAGGTAAATGACGATGACTAGTTCTTGGATTCTTGGCATCAATGTCCTTGTCTACCCAGCGATTAAGCGCATTCGCACCATTGCGACCAGCAAAGAGCGCAACCATGCTCCAAAACATAATGGAGGCGTTCGGCAATCCATTTGCGGCAAGTAACAGCGCTATTAATGCAAAAGGCAGAGAAAACAGCGTATGGGAAAACATGACCAGTTCCCCATAAGTTTTGAGTTTACTCAATACCATAAGACTGCCACCTTTCATCAACCAATGCTTTTATGTCATCCGACATGACGATGTCATTTGGCCATGGACGCATCAATCCATCTTCAGGACCTTTCTTCGTTGCATCTATACCGACAAAAAGTGTCGCGCTTTCCTTCTTCGTTACAACCATGTCACGATTCGGATCGATGTTATTAAACACTTTCCAAGCAATTGTAGAATAATCCTCAGGATTAATATCCTTGTCTACCGCAATCGCCAATAAGGTTTCATCAAATAATGACAGCTCACTTAATTGCTCTAATAGGTCTTTACCGCGGATGCCTTCTGATTTATCAATGACAGCGATCAAGAGTTGATGCCCCAGCAAACGATGAGTGGTCGACAACTTAATAAGCCCCTTTGTCTCCGCGATCAATTTCTCTAAATCCGCTTCAAAGTTCTGTTTGTCTTGACCAATCTTCGGTAACACTTGGTCGGCTTCATTCGGTCCACATTCAGATGACCATTTTTTAGTTGCATCAATGCCCAATCTAAATCCTTGAAACGCCTTGTTCGATGCATGATCAAGAGCGTCTAAGGGCCCTTCTGTCACGATTAAGTGGTCTGGCTCGTATACATTGTCTTGAACAGCCTTAATCACCGCTTCATAATCGTGAACGTCTACGGTTTCATCCACAAGAATGATCATTTTGGTGTACATCATTTGACCTAGACCCCATAAAGCATATAAGGTCTTGTTGCCGTGTTTTGGAAAAGCTTTTTTCATCGAAATAATCACACAGTTATGAAAAACGCCTTCAAGAGGAAAATTCATGTCCACTATTTCAGGACACTGAACTTTCATTAAGGGCAAAAATATTCTTTCTGTCGCCTTGCCTAAGTAACAGTCCTCCATTGGTGGCTTCCCAACGATGGTCGTTGGATACACCGGTGACTTCTTACGCGTTATCTTCTCGAGATGGAATACGGGATACATATCTGCTAGAGAGTAATAGCCTGTATGATCACCAAAAGGGCCTTCAAGTCGCATTTCCTCCAAGTCCACATAGCCTTCTAAAATAAACTCTGCATGGGCAGGTACATGTATATCGTTGGTCACACATTTGACCAGTTCAATCGGTCGCTTCTTAAGATAGCCAGCAAAGATCATTTCATCAATCATCTTCGGCATCGGCGCCGTAGCAGCATAAATGGTAGCGGGATCACAGCCTATTGCTACCGACACTGGCATACGCTTGCCTAATTTCCTATACTTCTCATATATTTCTCTTCCATCTTTGTGGAGATGCCAATGCATACCCGTTGTTTTCTTGTCATATACCTGCAATCGATACATACCGACATTTTGTTGTCCGTTCTCTGGATCTTTTGTGAAGATCAGCGGCAATGTTATATAACGTCCACCATCTTCTGGCCAACATTTTAAAATCGGCAATGTATCAAGATCTGGTTCTTCAATCACTTCCTGACAGGGTGCCTTCGTTACCTTTCTTGGAAACACAAATGCAAGGGGCGCCAGCTTGGGAATTGCTTTGAACTTTTTCATCCACGTGGCATACTGGCTTAAATCCATAAAATCCTTTATTTCTGCAGCGATATCATCAAAACTATCAACGCCGAATCCCATTTGTAGCCGTTCATATGTCCCCATCAAGTTAATCGCCAGTGGGTAGGGAGATCCTTTTACATTATTAAATACCAGACCCGGCCCATAGACCTTTGACACGCGATCAGAAATTTCTGTTATTTCCAGCTCCGAGGATACTTCTGTTTCAATTGTCTTCAAGAGACCTTTTTTATCTAAGTCTTTCATATATTGTTGTAGATCTTTATAGATCATATTTATCACGCCTTTCCTTGTTAAAATTGTAACATCTATGAAAGTAGTGTCAATGCATACAAAACTCTTACTTAATGAACAAAAGGTACAAAACGAACAAAAAAACGGTGGTCGTCGAAAAACAAATCTTATTATGTTAAAATATCTACAATGTCAAAATCACACTATTAAAAAGGAGTATCATCATGAAAAAATTACTTATACTATTACTTATTACGACTTTCCTAATCGGAGGGTGTAGCAATAGTAACACAACAGAAGCAACTGAAGAACAGGTACTACAAGCTATCACTATTGGTGTTATGCCAGACGTTGGCGCGACGCCCTTTATGCTTGCTAAAGAAAATGGCTATTACGAAGATTTAGGTCTTGATGTTACCATCGAAGTATTCAGAAGTGCCATGGATAGAGATACTGCATTACAGACAGGCAATCTAGATGGTGTTATGTCTGACATGTTATCGGTTATCTTCTTTAACGACAACGATTTCAATGTTAAAATTACATCAGGCACTTATGGCAATTTTAGAATGGTTACAAGTCCTGCAAACAAGGATTTAACGATTAAAGACCTAACAACTGAATCCATTGGACTTTCTACTAATACAGTTATTGAGTTCGCAACTGACTATATTCTAGAATCCTATGACATCACAACAGCAGAAAAAGTAGCCGTTCCTAAAATTCCATTAAGATTGGAAATGTTAAGAACTGGCGAACTTGATATAGCTACACTTCCAGAACCGTTGGCATCAGCAGCAATGCTTGAGGGTGGCACCGTATTAAGGGACACTTCAGACCTACAAATGAATCCTGGTATATTTATTTTTAGCCAAGACGCCATTGACCAAAAATCTGCAGAGATAACTGCACTTTATACTGGGTATAATAAAGCTGTCGATTATATGAACGAAACACCAATCGACACATATTTCTCATTGCTTGTTGAAAATTTAGGATTCCCTCCTGTTTTAGAAGGTCAGTTCGAAATGCCTGAAATGAGCCATGCAGCAATGCCAAATAGAGCAGATTTCAAATTTGTTTTAAAATGGATGAACGAAAAAGAACTGTCGGATGCATACTATATTTTAGAGGACGTCTCTACAGATCAATTTGTAACAGTTAAGGAACAATAACACCAACTATATTAGAATGGAGAACTTATGGCTAGATACTACAACGGACACCCAATAGAATTATTAGCCCCAGCCGGCACGTTCGAAATTTTCGAATCTGTTATTCATGCTAATTGTGATGCCGTCTACTTTGGCGGTAGCATACTCAACATGCGTATGATTCGTAAAGGCTATAATTTCAGCGATGAAGAGATAAAAAAGGCAGTTGAAATTGCCCATCAATTGAATAAAAAGGTCTATGTGACCGTCAACAATCTGTTTAGTCACGAGGATCTTGATGCTGCAATAGACTATTTAAGATTCTTGGACTCTGTTCAACCAGATGCCTTGATTATTCAAGACTTTGCACTTTTTCAACTGGCGAAGGAATTAGATCTGACGTTGGATCTACATTCATCGGTTATGATGAATGTCCACAATTTAGCAACCATAGAAAAACTGGAAGCCCTTGGTGTCACACGAGTGGTCACATCAAGGGAAATGAGTCTTGAAGATATTACAGCATTAAAAACAAAAACCACCATGGAGTTTGAATACTTTGTTCATGGAGACATGTGTGTGTCCCATGGGGCACAGTGTCTCTACAGCGGTATGCTCTTTGGAATGAGCAGCAACAGGGGACGTTGCCTAAAACCTTGTCGCTGGCCTTTCGATATAAAAAAGGATGGTCAGTTGTACAAATCAGGCTTCCCGCTGGCAGTAAAGGATATGTGCCTCTACGAGCATTTACCTGAACTGATTGCATCAGGCGTTACCTCTTTTAAGATGGAAGGTCGCATGCGCGATAAGGAATTCATAACAGACCTGATCAATTTATACGGAGATGCCATTGATCGCTATATCGCATCACCTGATACCTATGATCGCTCCCTTAATTTCGAAAAAATATATGACAAGCGAAAAAGAGATCTTTCGACTGGTTATGCCTTTGGTCAACCTGGGCTTTCAAATATCAACAGTCGTTATGAAGGCACCGGTAAATTCTATAGTACCGGCAAAGTTTTTAGTACGCCAACTGAGGAAACAGAACTTTCAATAGATAGAGTCAATAGCATTAAACACACCTTCGACTCTACATTCAATCATAAAACAACGGGCACAACGCCTCCTGAACTCAGTGTAAAAGTCAATACGATGGACCAAGCAATGCTGTGCTTAAAGAAAAAGGTGCAACACTTATATTTATCAATGGACGTCTTCCTTCCAGATAAGCCTTTTACGTTGGAAAACATCCACAGCCTTGTCAATCAGAGAGGACAGACATCAATCTATATTGCCTTGCCTAAAATGATGACAGAAGTTCATTTTGAGCAATTCGACCATTGGTTCATTGATGAAAAACTGTTTGTACAAGGTATTGTTTTTACTTCTGTCGGCGCACTCCACCGCTATGGTAGCCTCGGCTACAAAATGATTGGTGATACAAGCTTAAATATCTATAACTATAAAGCTGCAAGAACATATCAGGATCTCGGTGCTCACTATTTGTCACCTTCACTGGAATTGCCGCTGAAAGATATGATTGCATTACTGAAGAACTCAGAAACACCATTGGAACTATACGTTCATGGAACACCAACCGTCCTCTATTTAGAGCACGATTTATACGAGAATACCACTGGAGATGACAACGATCTTGTACTACAAACGCCAGTTGGTCAATATCCAGTCTACAAAGATCAGCATGGACGCAATCACATGACGACAGCAAAAGAAATATGTTACTTGCCACTGGTTGAAAAGTTTATTGCAGCTGGTGTCAGTCGTTTTAGAGTTGAAGGTACGACTTATAGCCCTCGGGTACTTGAGCACTTGATTGATTGTTATCAAAAATCAATCATGGAGAACTATTCTGTAGATAACTCACTGCCAACAGTTACGAAAGCTGGCTATACCTTAGGCGCATTAAGCTTTGATTAACCGTAGGAGGAATTTAAATGACAACTATTGGACCAAAAAAAATCATAGAAAAGAAAAAAGAGTTTCTATATCCATGTGCCCAACACTTTTATAAGAATCCCCCACAAATTGTAAGGGGGCATATGCAATATCTCTACGATCATGAGGATAAAGCGTATTTGGATTTTTACGCAGGTGTTTCTGTCATGAATTGCGGTCACTGTAATCCAACAATTTTGGAGGCAACAATAGCACAACTACAGACCCTTCAGCACACAACCACCATCTATTTGACTCAACCGATTGTTGACTTGGCCCAGCGGATGGCAAGTATCCTACCAGGTGACTTAAAAAGAAGTTTCTTTTGTACCTCTGGCACAGAGGCCAACGAAGGGGCATTGCTACTAGCGAGACTCCATACAGGAAAACAATCCTTTATAGCGCTTGAAAATGGATTACATGGACGAACGAATCTAACCATGAACGTCACAGGCATTCCAATGTGGCGGACCGACCCGTATTTAGGTGAGCATGTTCATATCGCAAAGAGCGTTGCTTCTACATCAGGTTCTCTCGATGAACGGGCCAAAGCCTCTTTAGCAGACATCCAGTCTATTCTAAAGAACAACAACGACATAGCAGCCCTCATCGCTGAACCGATCCAAGGAAATGGTGGTATCATTACTCCTCCTGACTGGTACTTCAAGGAATTAAAGCAGTTATTGGAAGCCCATGATGTTCTGCTCATCATAGATGAAGTGCAAACGGGCTTTGCTCGGACAGGTCGCATGTTCGCCATTGAAACATATGATGTTGTGCCTGATATTCTCACTGTTGCCAAAGCCTTAGGGAATGGCACACCTATCTCAGCCTTTTGCACGAGTGACCTTATTGCAGAATCATTTACTAAACCTTCTGCATCTACCCTTGGAGGGAACCCAGTCGCAGCAAAAACAGCGATGGCTGTTATCGATTACATTGAGAACAACAATCTCTGCCAACAAGCAGAAACATTTGGCGCATTCCTTAAGGGAGGCCTTGAATCACTTGCCAATACCTACGACTTTTTGGTTGAAGTTCGTGGAAAAGGCCTTATGTTAGGTGTTGAAGTAAAAGATACAGACACCATGGATAAAGCAACTCTCGTAGACAACATTCTAGAGACTATGAAGGATAAAGGGTTTATCATCGGTAAAAACGGCTTGGATAGAAATGTACTTGCATTCCAGCCACCGCTGATCATCACAAAAGAAAACATTGTAGATCTGTTGAACGCATTGAATAGCACCTTCGATGAGTTATTAAATATCAGCAATTAGTCGATATATTAAATATAGCTATACCCATCACATAAAAAACCACCGTATTCGATGCGGTGGTTTTTCACATTCAAGTGAGTAGCATATTTATGAACTGCATTGCTACAGCAATGGTTGATAGTAATGAGTGCTTACTTGATTGTTATTTTTATTAGTGGGTAAATATAATATGTTGCATACAGAATTATCTAAAGGAGGCACCCATGGACCAATCATTACAAGCTCTTGTAAAAATACAAGAGGAAAATATCTTAAAACAAGTACTTATAACAAGCGATAAAAAACCCGAAATAGATGATCAAAGTATCCAGAAATGGCAGGAAATACTTAACCTTCTTGCTGATATTCTTTCGGTGCCTTCTGCGCTTATTATGAAAATTCACCCTAGTCAAATTGAAGTTTTCTTACATAACGACGGCAATGAAAATCCTTATGAATCCAACGAAAAAGCAGAATTAGGTCTTGGCCTTTATTGTGAGACGGTAATTGGTAAAAATGAAACGCTAGAAGTTATCAACGCATTGGAAAGCCCGATTTGGAATCATAATCCAGACATCGGTTTAAATATGATTTATTATCTTGGTATGCCTGTTAGATGGCCTGATAGAGAATTCTTCGGTACTATTTGTGTTCTTGACCAGTTGCCTAGAGATATGAGTAACACATATAAAGAAATCCTTTCGATGATTAGAGATGTAATAGAAAAGGACTTGGGGATACTTGTGCAAAATGAGGTCTTCAAGGAGTCGCTTGTCGAACTTGCAAAAACACAAGAACAATATATCCAGGCAGAAAAAGTTGCAGCCCTTAACACGTTGATCAGTGGTCTCTCCCACGAAATGAATACTCCGCTTGGTATATGTTTGACAAGTATTACCTACCTTGAACAACTTGCAAGTAGATTGGATCATGATTTTACTGACGGTGCACTAACTAAGGAAGATTTTTCATCTTATAGTGCCAATATTCAAGATGCTGTTAAACTAATCAGTAACAGTTTGGAGAAAAGTATTGAATTGATGTCTGACTTAAAACACATTACTCGTAACAATGAGTACTATGTCCTAACCAATTTCAATTTATGTGATTATATACATGAGCACATTTTTGCTTATTCTGAACGCTTAAAAGAAATGAACGTGAAAATAGATATTGAATGTAAAGACTCCTTTGAGATCCGCACTTATGATATTGTCATCTCGCAAGTTCTGATGCATTTGGTTCTCAATAGCATCGAACATGGTTTTGAAGAGGATAAAGGCGGTCATATAAGAATTCAATTGGAACAAGATGAAAACGAGCTCTGTATCACCTATTCCGACAATGGCAGTGGTATTAGCAACGAAATTGCACGTCACATGTTTGAACCCTTCTATACGACAAAAAGATTTGATAAAAAGACAGGGCTGGGACTCTATATTGTACAGCATTCAGTCACCAGTTATCTGAAAGGAAGCATTGAATATAAACCGACTGAAACCGGATCAACATTCATCCTTAAAGCACCACTTCGCATAGAGGCATAAAAAGCCTTAACAGTTTTTCTTTAAGATTCAAAGTAGTGTCTAGTTTTATTGGCGATTTTAACAAGGGTTAACATCAGTGGAACTTCAACGAGCACACCTACAACGGTTACCAAAGTCGCACCTGAATTAAGGCCAAATAGTGAAATAGCAACTGCTACTGCAAGTTCAAAAAAGTTACTCGCCCCAATCATTGAAGCTGGAGCCGCAATATTATGAGGCAATTTCCAGATTTTTGCCCAGCCATAGGCAATACTAAAAATCAAAAACGTTTGTATCGTTAAAGGAATCGCTATCAAACCAATGTGAAGTGGATTTTGTAAAATAACATCTCCTTGGAACGAAAAGATAATAACTAATGTCAACAAAAGTCCACCAATAGTCGTATTATCAAACTTCTTTATGAACACATTTTCAAAATATTCTTCACCTTGAGTTTCTATAATATGTTTACGCGTTAGAAAACCAGCTGCCAATGGAATAACCACAAAAAGAATAACCGATAGGAACAGGGTGTCATAAGGCACGACTACATCACCAACACCGAGTAAAAATGCCACTATTGGCGTAAAAGCTATGAGCAGAATTAAATCATTTACAGCCACTTGGACTAATGTATATGCGGGGTCTCCTTTTGTCAAATGGCTCCACACAAAGACCATTGCTGTACAAGGCGCTGCTCCTAATAAAATGGCACCCGCAAGATAATCTGAAGCTAAATCAGCTGGTATGAACGATTTAAAGACAACTTTTAAAAAGAATGCTGCGATGATATACATTGTAAACGGTTTGATGAGCCAATTCGTTACACATGTTACGGTAAGACCGCGTGGTTTCTTAGTTGCTTGCACGATGCTATGAAAATCAATTTTAAGCATCATCGGATAGATCATCAGCCAAATGAGAATAGCAACTGGAATAGACACGTTGGCATATTCAAATTTGCTTAAAGTGTTAGGTATTATAGGAAGCCACTGTCCGATAGCAACGCCTACTAGAATGCAAATACCGACCCAAAGAGTCAAATAGCGTCCAAAAAAGTCAAGATCTTGATTTTGTGATTTTACTTTTCTAATTTCAGTCATAATACCCTCCTTGTAAATGTGAATCCAATTATTTTTATATTCAAAACTCCTACAATCAACTAAATTTGTATCTGGGATTGAAACTATTCTCAATATGTGATAAAATTTCTATTTGTATGTATCTAAATTAGAAAAAGGAGAATAAATTATGTATGAACTAAATCAGGGGGCAAAATCATCCCTAAAAAACAATATATTATCTGGATTAACCGTTGCACTCGCACTGGTTCC
>Ga0070725_10000306_pt1 | contig 36415 bp, 31 predicted proteins | sample tdDd002_FD_69781 | JGI IMG/M metagenome (GOLD analysis project Ga0070725, IMG submission 69781) | Marine sediment microbial communities from the Atlantic coast under amendment with organic carbon and nitrate - tdDd00.2 | ecosystem: Environmental > Aquatic > Marine > Coastal > Sediment | place... | reverse complement strand
GATGGCCGAAGAATCAATTGCATTTTCGATGGTTATGATCCCAATCATTGTTGCTTTAGGCTATGATTCAATAACAGGTCTTCTTACATGTTATGTTTCGGCTCAAATTGGATTTGCATCGTCGTGGATGAATCCATTTACTGTAGCGATCGCACAAGGAGTATCCGATGTGCCGGTCATGTCGGGTGCTGGATATAGACTTGTTATGTGGTTCTTTTTCACAACACTCGGAATTATATTTACGTATCATTATGCAAAAAAAGTTAAGAAGAATCCTGAAAGTTCTTTAGCTTATGAAACAGATGCTTATTTCCGAGATGATCTTAAAGAAAAAAAGGAAATGAATATTCATTTTGGTACGGGACATAAATTAATTTTGCTTACTGTATTTTTAGGAATTTCATGGATCGTGTACGGTGTTGTGAAACATGCTTACTATTTACCTGAGATTGCAACTCAATTCTTTATTATGGGTATAGTATCCGGTGTTATTGGTGTTGTATTTAAACTCGGCAACATGAGAATAAATGATATTGCAACAGGTTTCTCTGATGGTGCTAAAGACCTTCTAGGTGCAGCTCTAGTGGTTGGCATGGCGCAGGGGATTGTGTTGGTACTGGGCGGTACGGATGCAGGTACGCCATCGGTACTGAATACAGTTCTTAACTGGATTGCTTCGGGCCTTGGCAGCATGCCTTCAGTGGTTTCTGCTTGGTTTATGTATGTGTTCCAATCTGTATTCAACTTCTTTGTTGTTTCTGGTTCTGGTCAGGCTGCTCTTACAATGCCGATTATGGCACCACTTGCAGACTTGGTTGGTGTTACTAGACAGGTTGCTGTACTTGCGTTCCAGTTGGGTGATGGTTTCACAAATATGATTGTTCCAACATCCGCTGTTTTAATGGGTGTACTTGGCGTTGCAAGACTAAAATGGATCACGTGGGCCAAATTTATGTTTAAGATTCAATTGGTATTAATGGGGTTAGGATCTGTTTTCATGATAATAGCAGTGTTAATTGGATACCAGTAAAATTTTTAGGTTGGTAAATCCAAAATAAAGTGATAGTTTTGAAATGTTGGGCGGTGATTGTGAAAAATCATCGCCCAGTATTTCTTAACGGTTTATGGATTCAATTTTGTTTTAAGTCATTATTCGGGAACAGATTTTCGAATGAGATATAAATAGTATGAGAATATAAGGGAGCGGAGTGGGATGATCGGTCTCAAAACGAAAGAAGCTCATAGATCCGAAAGTAATCAATATATGTCAAGTCCAAGCAAAAGTTATCCAAGAATTGAAATCAATTTGAAGGATATCGAAGAAAACACAAGAAAAATCGTTGAGATATGTAAACGTAGTGGCATTGAAATCGCAGCAGTAACAAAGCTTGTCTGTGGACATCCAAGTATAGCGGAGTTAGTAGCAAAATCAGGTGTCGTAATGCTTGCTGATGCAAGAATAGAGAATGTCAGAAAATATAAGAGTTGTGATATTCCCAAAATGATGCTCAGACTGCCTATGCGGAGTCAAGTGGATCAGGTTGTTGAACTTTGCAGCACATCTCTGGTTTCTGATATTGAAATGATGTATCTCCTTAATGAAGCTGCAATAAAAAGGCAGTTGATTCATGATGTTATTGTTATGATAGATATGGGAGACTTAAGAGAAGGTATTTTTAGTGAGGAAGAAATTCACAAGACATTTATGAAGGCTTGCAATCTGCGTGGAATACGTATCGCTGGAGTTGGAGTTAATTTATCATGTTATGGCGGTGTAGTGCCGACACAGGAAATATTAAGAAAACTCGTATCTATGAAGGATCATTTGAATAGAAAACATAATTTAGATTTGAAGATCGTATCAGGAGGAAATTCTGGTACATTGAGTTTGCTGATCAAAGAAGGCAAATTGCCTAAGGGTATTACGCATCTAAGACTAGGCGCATCCATTTTTATGGGGATCGGTCTTAATGATGAACCTATAGAGGGACTAAATCAAAATGCTTTTCGATTGGTGTGTGAAGTGATTGAGGTCAGAAGAAAACCTTCTGTTCCAATCGGTGAAGTTGGCTTGGATGCGTTTGGAAATCGCCCGGTATTCGAAGATAAAGGCGATATTGTTCGGTGTATATGCGCAGTAGGTCGACAGGACGTGAGTCCATCTGACTTGATCCCTTGTGATGATGATATAGAAGTACTTGGAGCGAGTAGTGATCATTTAATTATTGATGTGACTCAAAGTGAGACGGCTTATCATATTGGCGATAAAATATCTTTTGATTTAACATATGGTGGGTGTTTGAGTCTTATGACATCTGAATATGTGAATAAACACTTATTGTACTAGAACTGTTAGCGGTGGTAGTGTAGTGGTTATTAAATACGAGCTTAGACAGAAGCAATCATACCCACTAACAACACTTCACACATGTTGAGACGGTTGTGGAGCTTGAGCTAAAAAAATAATTTGGAATAGATTTTTGCCGACTCATTAGAATTATGAGTCGGCATTTTTTATTGGAAACTATTCATTAAATACAGTATTACTGCAAACATACTCACGGTCGAATTAATCATGAGTACCCTTGCGACCGCAATCGATTTTTACTAGATGAAACGTAAAAAATTGTGTATTTATGTATATTACTAGCATTGATAGCTACCGAAGTGTGATATACTATTTCATATACCGCGGTCGAAATCGTATTCGACCGTAAGAATGCGTTCGTATGATGAGGTGACCAAATGTCAGAACTGTTAAATGTAATTCTAGGTGGCGAAACGAAATATATTGAGTTCAAAGAGAAATACACGAAATCAATATTAAAGATCATTTCTGCATTTTCAAATTATCATGATGGAAAAGTCATAATAGGGATTTCAGATTCTGGACAGGTTGTCGGTGTTGAGAGTTCAGTTGAAATGAGACTAAGTATTGAAAACTCAATAAATGATAACATCAAGCCACGGCCAAATTTCGAAGTTGAGACAAGAATTATCGAAAATAGAGAAATATTGGTCTTCACAATATACAAGGGAGCAAGAAGTCCATATACCCTAGATAAAAAAGCATACAAGAGGTCAGATACATCAACTGTAAGTGTTGATAAATATGAGTATGATGAGCTGGTTCTATTAGGTAGAAATCTGTCCTACGAGGAGTTGGATTATGGATCTATAGATATAAAATTCAATAATCTGAGTAGGTTACTATCAGACAAACTGAACATTGGTGAGCTTAATGAGGATGTTCTAAAATCTCTAGAATTAATAAAAAATGATAAATATACCAACGCAGCAGCGATCTTAGCTGACACAAATAGGTTTGCTGATATTGGATTTGATTTTGTTAGGTATGCAGATGATTCTATGCTGGTGCTTAAGGACCGAATAAACTTACAAGGAGTATCGGTCATAGAACAGTATGAAACTGCAATGATGTTTTATAAGAAGCATATCAATCAAGGCGATATTATTAAAGGTGCTTATCGAGAATCGTATGATGAAGTTCCAGAGGAAGCATATAGAGAAGCTGTGGCAAACGCAATAATCCATAGAGATTACAGTCGTCGAGGCAACAATCGGATAGAGATCTTTAATGATAGAATTGAAATCACGTCAATTGGTGGATTGCCAATAGGCATATCTGAAGAAGAGTATATCAATGGAAGTTTTTCAAATGCTAGAAATCGAATCATTGCGGATATATTTTTTAGGTGTAGAATTATTGAGAAAATGGGAACTGGAATCCGTAGAATAAAGTTTGCGTATAGTTCTCGTAGTGTTAAACCAGCTTTTAAAGTATATGCAAATTCAGTCTTGATCGTTTTACCTCGAATAAGTATTGTGGAACATTCAAATAAAACTGAGAACATTGCAGTGGAATTATCACCTGAAGAAGACAAGTTAGTGAACTATATCAAAGGGTCAATGGGAGTTAGCCGTATTGATGTAGAAACATATATGGGAGTTAAGAAAACCAAAGCCACCAAGCTTCTTAATACATTGGTTGACAAAAACTTGATCATTAAACAAGGTAGTGGAAAGAATATAATGTACAAAATTAGGTGATGAAGTAAAGCACTTTAGAGATATGTCTAATTTCTTCTAATGACAGAAATTGGACATATCCATACACAACACTCCACACATGTGAAGATGGTTTGTGAGCTAGAACTAAAAAAGTAGTTTGATAGTAAAAAAATGCCAACTTAGATAAGTTGGTATTTTTTTATTGAGATTGTTCATTTGCTTAAGGAATTGTGTGAGTAATTCAGAGGTTTCATTTTACATAAGTCATTATTATGAGAGTGCTTTATAGGTCATTGGTCTTGTTCAAATGATGTAAATTGTTTATTCTATTTCATTATTGAGTCAAAAAAAGGCTATAATAAGATAAGAGGTGATATTTTGAAAGGAAAACGTATTATTCCCATTAATGCAATAATCTTGACTGTGATTATAACTGTAATGATTTTTGTAGCAATTCTGACTCAAGTTATAATAAAGGAACTTACAATTAGAGACATTCAAAATGTTACGAGACTTACGCATACAAATATTTATACTGAAATCAAGCAAGAGATGGTTGAACCTATAAATTCGTCGGTCATCATGGCACAGAACACATTGCTTCTTGATTTTATGGATCAGGATACACTTGAGACAGAAGAAAAAATGGCGGAATATCTAACTGCTATACAGAAGGCAACTGGGTATGAGTCTGTGTTTGTAATACCAGACAGCACTTTGAGCTACTATCATCCAGGTGGCACAGATGAAAAAGTAGATATTGAGAGCGATCATGCATACTGGTACACGAACAGAATCGACGCTGAAGATGCATACGGATTTGTTGTCAACACAGAGAATCTGGACGATTGGGCTCTAACGATATATGTTGACGCCAACATCAATGATAGAAATGGTAATTTTGCAGGGATTGTAGGTGTTGGAAAACGAATAACACATCTTCAGGGTATTCTTACTAGTTATCTCTACAATCAAGGTGTTGAAGCATATATAGTCGATGCTGATGGTGAAGTAAAGGTGCATCAAGACAATACCTATATTAAAAATAAATCATTCTACGATTTGGAAAATATACCATCTCAAGCAATGGATATCAAACAAAGTCAGATGCAACCGATTGAGCAGATGATTGATAACCGATTTTTTATAATTCAGCATATTCCAGAGCTCGATTGGTATCTGGTTGTGAGAAAGAGTACTTCGGATTTAACAGGATCTCTTAACCACTATAGTGTGCAGGTAATAACAATCTTGGCACTTGGAGTTTTAGTCATTTTGCTGGTAACGAATCATGCGATATCTATGTATAAGAAACAGATAATAAGTTTATCCAACATTGACCATCTAACGGATATATCGAACCGAACCATATTTGAGATTGCTCTCGAAGATGCTGTCAGGAATATCGAAAATCAGAAGTTTTGTTTAGCACTTTTTGACTTAGACAATTTAAAGAAAATTAATGACAGTTTAGGACATGATAAAGGCGATTACACGCTTAAGTTAATAGCAGAATTAGCAAAAGAGGTGTTTAGTGCTCCTGATTTTGTTTCTAGAGTTGGTGGAGATGAGTTCGCAGTTATGATTTACCGACCATTAGATGAAGCAAAAGTGATTATGGAAGAGTTCCATAATCTTATCAATAGCAATATCGACTTGCAGCGAGTTGAAGGCACAGTAAGTATAGGTATAACTGAATGCAATCAATCAGATACTGGAACTGCAGTATATAAAAGAGCTGATGAAGCCCTGTACAAGTCTAAAAATGCTGGAAAAGACAGAATCACAACTCTTAAAGCTAGTACTGAAACCACTTAATCCATACACAACACTCCACACATGTGGAGTGTGGCGCGCTATTCATAATAAAACAGAGTTAATTGGAAGGTGCTTTATATTGATGCACCTTATTTCACGTAAAAACCAGCTATAACTAGTAATATACTTAGAAAGCCCTAAAGTCCGTGAAAGACTTTAGGGCTTTGTGTGACTCTTTACTATGCGGATGGAATACATGTTTTATAGCAGATCTTCAATGCCGTTTATAGTAGCTTGTTCATCGTCATCGATTGGAACGATAATGCAACGCTGTCCATTGATCAGTTCGGTCTTGATTGTATGAAGTTTTTCTGGTTTAACATGTAAGACAACATCATACTCAGGTGATTGTTGATCATCTTGAGTTTCTATTGCAACATCTTCAATGTCATTGATCTCACTGATCTCACTGATATCGTCTTTTTCCTCAACGATTTCAGTTGATTTTCCTACTTGCTCAAGCTTGGATTCAAGTTCTTCGATTTGTGTAATTAGTTGCTCTTCTTTTTTCTTTTGAGCATTTTTTTTGACTAATTTTGTATCGACTAAATTTTCTGCAAGAGGAGGTTGCTCACCGAACTTTTCTTCATATGACTTTTCAATTTGAACTGTGATTTCTTCTGAAACGCCACTATCCATTAGTAAGTGCTTAACCTTATCTTTAGATAGAGTGATTGGCTCCTCATCAGTATCTTCATAGGTCTCGTTGTGCTCCACAATCATAGTATTCAGATTATCTTGAATATCTGCAAAGACCTTATCAGAAATAACATCATCAGTACTGACTGTACTTTTGACGATGGCTTCAAAAGTTTCGAGTTGATTGGTTGCTGTCTGTTTTGGGAAACATCCTAATGCATTTTCCATTAATTCGGCATGAGGATCTTTGGTGTTCTTTGTATAATACATAACTGTATCGACATCAGAACCACGATCAATAAAACCAGGGAACGTGAATCCTATTGCCGGTACTTCAACGATCCAATCTCTAATTCTAGATTTAATTTTTCTTTCTTCATCAAAGTAACCAAGTCCTGGTTTAGATAATGAAACGGGGCAAATAGCACAGATTATATATTCATAGACTTCTTCAGACTCATCGAGTTTTCGATTGTCAGAAGTCTTTGTCATAACATCATAGACATCATGGAAAACAAGTATTAAATAGTTTCCTGAGCAATCATAAGCATCAATAATAGACTCATAAAAGATTGAAAGGATTGCATCTTCTTTCAAACCGCTTTTTGTCAGCATCATTAAAAGTTTTTGTTTTTCATTTTCCAAAGTTTCATTTAAAGGGAAGTTCAACTCCAAAAGATTGTTGCCTATTTTGCCAGATAGAGATTTCTTAGCTATTTCCAAGTATTTAAATAACTCATCATCAGGTAAGTTCAAGAAGTTTTCTTGGAACTTCAGCAGTGTCTCTTTCTCACTATTTACATAGCACCCACTTACTTTTGTAAAGGTACATTCTTCTTTTTTAAAGCGTTTTTTCAGTTCTATTATATCTTTTTTATTCATATGCCCTCGCTAGTCTCTTTAATTAAGTACATATATATTATAATGGATTGTATGGATTAAGTAATTATAATTTATATAAATCTAAAAAGTAATTATAATGTTATCAGTTCTAACAACCTTTTCATCTATATAGTTTTCCCATTGGAACTTATCCTCCATTTGATTTTCTTTCATAAACTCTTTTGTAGGAGTAGTAATAGACTTATTGTATTAATTTCATATAAAACTAAAAGCAGTGACCATAACGGCCACTGCTTTATATTTAGACTTTAAACACCTCTGTGTTTTTCAATTGATCATCTCCTTTCGCAACATATTCTGATTTTCTGCAGAAAATCAGTGTAGTAAAGGATTCGCATCCAAAACTTGTTCAACCGGTTAACTACATTATGCCACCTGTTTTGGATGAATAATATACCGAGAATGCTTCAAAAACATTCTATACATATTTGACAGTCGTACTTGATACAAATTACTTTCTCGTATAAACAATTTTTTTGATGGTTTCTACGCTTAAGAAAAATTGATCTGCCAATTCCGATATACCTTTTCCTTTCTTAAACAGCGCCGTGATATTATTGTTTCTTATTTGGATATCACGTCTTGTACCGCTTAACTCTCCCCACCCTTTTTTATCAGAGGTTTTTGGGATGTAAATAGTACCGCCGCTAAAATGCGCCTGGATCATCTCCAGTAAATCTGGCGGTAATACTTCTGTTGCATTCTTGTAACTCATTTAAATGTCCTCCCGATAATATGTTGTGTCGCTCCATACATTCGTTAGAGTCAATTGAACTCAATTTCATATTCCCACCTCCTTCTTCTAGTTTACTTACTACATTATTAATTATAGCATGTATTACATTATTTGGTCATTTACGTCCTAATCGCTACATTAGAATATGTGATGTTTCGCACTTAGTATTATCAATTGATCGATAAATATCACAATTCGGTTGACTGTTAGCATACTAACTGTTAATATACTAACATGAGTGAAAATATTTCAATTAATTGTTTGGCTTTTCAATTAAGCCAGGCAAGAAAAAAGGTTATGAAATGGTATGAAACCTATCTGAAAACATTAGGTATCAATATTTCATATATTTATGTCATGGAAGTGATCAATGATAATGGCCCCTCGTCTCTTACCTTTATTGCAAGGCAGCTTGATTTAGAGAAAGCTACGGTCAGTAATCTATTAGCAAGAATGGAAAGAGATGATATTATTATCCGTTCATCAGAAAAGGGAAGGAGATCATATGAGATTACCCTTACAAAAAAAGGATATTCTCTATTGAATGAGGCTTTGAAAGGCCTAAAATCGTCTGACGAACAACTTGATCAGCTACTTAATGGCAATCTAGAAGACATAAAATCTGCAATTTCAATTATAAATAGAAATATATAGGAGGTAGCTGTGAAGAAATTTATTGTAAAGCTGTCAAATAAACAGAAACATCTTTTCAATCAAGAATTGTTAGCTGGGCATGTTGAGCATTTAAAGCATCTAACTGAAATAGGCGTATTACAGACTTGTGGTCCATGTGATGATGGTAGTGCAATTTTAATACTAAAAGCTGATAATATTGAGCAGGCACGAAGTTATGTTGAAGCAGATCCATTTTCAAGCGTTGATTATTATCAGAATCGAGAGATTTCTGAGTTTTTTGAGGCGACGATGGAGAATAATTTTTGGTTAACTAAATAGTTTTGCTTAATGTTGAAGTGATTAAAAGATCGGAGTAAAAGTTTTTGCTCAGATCTTTTTTTGTATAGATGAGTCATCATTGTTTGCAGTTTTTCAGTATGATACCATTAGAATAAGACAAGGGGGAAAATATGAAAGCAAAAGAATTGATGATGGAAGGATTTTTAAATACAGTGCCTAAAAGGTCGTCGAATATTACTTGGACTGAAGACAGAAAAGGAATTGTAACTCTAAGTATTTTGAAAAACAGATTGGTAAGAGCTATTCGAGCGTTAACCCAAAAGCCACAAGAAATCACAATAACTTTAGATCGAAATGGTAGTTTTATTTGGAAAAATATTAATGGTAAAAATGATTTTCGAGCAATAGCAAAAAGCATTTCTTGCAAGTATGGCAAGACTGACAAAGATAATAAAAAACTATTTAAGTATGCAAAACTACTTAAACGTAATAGGTTTATAACTTTTAGATAAAATCTCTCAGAAGAGATTATTTTTATATACACTTCACATGTTGAGACGGTCGTAGGGCTACAATTAATTAAGTAAAATACTCAAGCGCCCTATTATCATAATAATATAGATAATAGGGCTTTATTTTTCATAGAATTTAAACGTCAAAATTGGAAATGAAATGGTGAAGAGAATATAGTTAAGCCAATAACTGCTGAGTTCTTCAATTGTGGGGTATGTATTTATATGGAGTGGAACATCTGGAAAGTGAGTGACAGTTTGATCAGTATAATAAAAAAGCAGTAATCTAGATGTGTGAATTATTTTTAAAAACTGCCATGTGTCGTTTTTTTAAATATCTCTTTTCAGATACAATTAAGGATAACAAGGTAAATCGAAAGTTAACGGATTGAACCAAGGAGGAAAAAAATGAGTATACCAACACCACATATTGAAGCTAAAGCTGGCGAAATTGCAAAGACGGTACTTATGCCGGGCGATCCACTGCGCGCAAAATTTATTGCCGATACATTTCTTACAGACGTAAAGCAGTTTAATGGCGTAAGAGGCATGTTAGGATATACAGGTAACTATAAAGGCAGAAAAATTTCTGTTATGGGACATGGAATGGGCATCCCTTCAATTGGTATATACTCTTATGAATTATATGCATATTATGATGTTGAAAATATTATTCGAATAGGATCATGTGGAGCTGTTACTATGGACTTGGACTTGTATGATGTTATACTGGCTACAAGCTGTTATAGTCCATCAACATATGGTCAGGCTTTGGCAGGATTTGAAGAAGATACATTCATTGCTGATGAAGGATTGACTTCAAAATTAGATAGCATTGCAAGTGACCTGGACATCCCTGTTACAAAAGGATGTATTTGCTCAAGTGATGCATTTTATGCGCAACCGTCTGAAGCGGGTGCAAAAGCGTTTAAGGACCATGATGTTATTGCAGTAGAGATGGAATTCTTCGGACTTTGTGCAAATGCTAAAATGCTGAATAAAAAGGCAGCATGTCTACTCACTGTATCAGATCACATACTCACGAAGAAAGAAACAACTTCTGAAGAGCGCCAGACTGCCTTTACAAAGATGATGGAAATTGCTTTGGAGATGGCTGAGTAACAATATTAATGTGAAGTAAATGGAGCGTGAGCATATGCGTGTTGAAGATATTAAGCATGAATCAGAAGAGTTTAAAACTTTAGTGCGAGACATGCCCCAACATTTAATGGCATCTTGCCATATAAAATGCATAGGTCCAGATGTGGAGATTCTTCGGAAATACGAGACTATGAATCGTGTTTACATTCTTTGTGAAGGTGAATTTGAGGTCCTGACATCATTTGAATGTGGTCAGACGTATATCGTAGGTAAAGCAGGCCATAAGGATGGTTTGCATTTGATTGGGGAGCAGGAAGTTATAGCTGAGATAGGTGAATCCCAAGCAACTGTAAGAACCGTAACAGAATGCAGAGTGCTGGAGATGCATCCAAATGACTTCTGGGAGTGGATCAAAAATGATGCAAATGCCGCAATCATACTCTTGAAACATCTTGCTAAGAGGTTGAATTTAGAAACTCAAAAAGCAGGAGTACAGTTATACTACCCGACTTCACGTCTAATAAAGCAGTTCATTATTGATCAATATGAGGCGTCAGGCAAACAGACTTATAGAGTTACATCGAAAAGACAACAGATTGCAGACGAATTGGGAATTAGTATTCGCAGTGTAGATCGATGCATTCGCAAATTGAAGGAACAGGGTTTTATTCATATAGTAAAAGGTAAGATGGAAGTCAATGAATCTGAATATCATGCCCTGATCAGCTCAATTGGCGAAAGTGAATTTTAATGTAACCAAATCCGGTTTCTTTGAAGTGAATCACCGGAAGTATAAAAATAAATCTGTTTAACATTTAGAGACTGCGTTCTATATTCTATAGGGCGCAGTCCTTTTTATTTTTTGCTAATAGTATTGTTGCATAATTTATATACCTATGCTCATACGCAAGGAATATGTTTAAAAATAGGAAAATGATGAAATAATATATGTATATATAACTATTTCGTGTAAAAAAATGGTAACGTCCTATTGGTTATTACATAGAATTATTTATACTCACATGTCCGAAATGCCACTGATGCATTAGTTTCATCAGTGTAGAGTAACAAAGTTAATTGAATAATTGGATGAGAGGAGAGCGTAGTGTAACGTTGGTTACAGTACTAAAAATAATTATGACGAAGATTAAAAATATAATTCTAGTTCGATCACTAATAATTACACTGGTGCTCTACTTGAGCTTGTTGTTGTTCGTATATCCAATATATGAAAAATACATAACGAATGAGTATGTTGATGATTTGAAAATACAGCTTATGCATGTCGATTTTTATATGAAAGATTTTATTAATAGTGTAAAAAATGATATGGGTTACTTAGAAGATGATGTTTTAGGGGATATAAACGGTAGTCTGACAAGTTATCTTGATGTCACTGAACATGAGTTTTATTATGAGCCTTCCGCGAATGAGCAGAAATTGGTCAAAACATTTAGTAAGTATATTGAACATAGTACGCTGATCGAACGTATTTACTATGGTACGGTCAATGGAGAATTTGTTATGGATCAGCCACTTATAGATGAGAACACAGATTCCTCAACATGGTTTAACTATGATCCTAGGCATAAACCTTGGTATAAAAAAGCTACTCAAAGTGAGAATGTTGAAATTTCAGAACCATATATGGGCGTATCAAGTTATAATTTTACATTAACGAAAGCTGTTCGAGGGGAAAGAGGTAAACTTAAAGGCGTTCTAGGTGTAGACATGAAAATAGATCAGCTTAGTGAGTATCTGATGAGTGTTCGTGAGGGAGAGCCTGGAACACTAGGTTTGCTAAGTGAGAACACAATGATTTTGATTCAAAACGATAAAATTGAACTTAGTGAAGTTTCTACGGTGTATTTGGATGAAACAACGAAAATTCATAAAAATCAAATGGAATACATTGAGTATGAGACTGATGAGAAAATGATAATGGTATCCCATGAAGGTGAATTGAATGATTGGAGCTACTTTGTAGTTATGCCAAAATCTATTATTGATGATGCAATTATTCAAAACCTGATAGGATTATTGGCGCCTGTATTTACTCTAATTGCCATTGCACTGTCTATCCTATTATATCTGAACCAGTGGGTTATTGTGCGCCCGCTGACAACTTTAAAAGAGATGATATCAAAGATTGCTACAACTGGGAATCTTAATTTGCGCGTGGATAAGCAGAAATTTAAGTATGAGGAAATTTCTGTGGTTGCAGCTGCGTTCAACCAAATGATTGGAAAGTTGAAAGCGCATCAAGAAAATTTGGAGCAGCAAGTGGTTATAAGAACCAAAGCCTTGAAAAGCCAACAGGAATTTTTGGGAAATTTGATAAACAATTCATCAGCAATTATATACGTGAAAGACCTTGATATGAAATATGTGCTTGTTAACGACCAGTGGCGCAAAATTTCTGATGTCAGTACGACAGATATTATTGGGAAAACTACAGAAGAGATTTTTGGTAGTTCTCAATTTGCCAATGCTGAGGGGGATATCGAGGTCATCAAAACTAAACGGCCATTTGATGGAGAAGAAACTATAGAAATTAATGGGATTCACCGTGATTTTTTGATGACAAAATTTCCGTTATTCGATGAAAATGGTAACGTTGAGGCTGTGTGTACAATTGCGACTGAAATTACTGACTATAAACGTGCGGAGCAAGAGTTGATAAAAGCAAAGGAGATCGCTGAAGAAGCGACGAAAGCTAAATCAGATTTTCTTGCGAATATGAGCCATGAAATTAGAACACCTATGAATGCAATTATTGGGTTAAGTGGACTTATGGAAAAAACTGAAATGAGTGAAAAACAAAACGATTACATACATAAGATCGGATACGCAGCCAAAAATCTTTTGGGCATCATTAATGACATTCTTGATTTTTCCAAGGTTGAAGCAGGGAAAATGCTCGTGGAAAAAATCGAGTTCAAAATGGATAATGTTATAGATAATTTATCCGATGTTCTGGGGGTAAAGGCTTTTGGAAAAGGCATTGAATTGGTTATATTTAAAGATAAGAGTATCCCACAATATTTGAAGGGTGATCCGTTGAGAATTGGTCAGATTTTGCTCAATCTGACAGGAAATGCTGTTAAATTTACTGAAAAAGGCCAAGTTCTTGTTGAGATTAAGGTGAAAGAACAACATGATAAAGGCGTTTTCATTGAGTATATGGTTAAAGATACCGGTATTGGCATGAATCCTGATCAATTAAGAAAGTTGTTTACAGCTTTTACACAAGCTGATGACTCTACAACCCGGAAATTTGGTGGTAGCGGATTGGGTCTTGTTATTTCCAAACGACTCTCAGAATTGATGGGGGGATCTATACAGGCAACCAGTGAATATGGCAAAGGCAGCTGCTTTAGTTTTACGACATTTTGTGAATTCAGTGAAAAAGACTGCTTGGTGGAGAATAAAAGTAAAATTCAAGATGAGAAGCTGGTGCTGATTGTTGACGACAACGATGTTGCGAGAGAAGTTCTTGTACATTATATGGATAGTTTTGGTTTTAAATCTGTTGAAGCAAGTTCGGGTGAACACGCCATAGAACGGGTAGAGGAGCATTTGAGTAAAAATGATCCTTTTGATTTGGTGATTATGGATTGGAAACTTACAGGGATAAACGGTGTAGAGGCATGGCAAAAAATTTCGCAGATAAGTGGAGATGTGCTACCACACGTTGTTGTCGTTACATCCTATGACAAAAATTTCATTTTGGAAAGTGCTCTTGAAGCAGGAATTGAGTACATTTTAAACAAACCATTGACCATGTCAGCACTCTATAATACGATCATTGGAATCTTTAATTATGAGGATCATACAACAAGTATAAAGAGATCAAAATCTGAATCAATAACATCTACGGAATGTTTCTGTAACATTAGAGGTGCAAAGATATTACTTGTTGAAGATAATGAGATCAATCAGCAAGTGGCAAGAGAAATTCTAGAAGGAGAAGGTTTCTGGATTGACATAGCAAACAATGGTCTTGAAGCCGTAGAACAAGTGAAAAAGACATTGTACGACCTGGTTTTGATGGATTTGCAGATGCCGTTAATGGATGGCTACACAGCATCACGTGAAATCAGAAAATCAAATGAAACAGAACTTCCGATTATAGCACTCAGTGCAGATGCAATGTCTGGCACAGAGAAAAATGTTTTAGATGCTGGTATGAATGATTTCATTACAAAGCCAATTGATACAGAAAAATTATTCATGACACTTATTAAGTGGATTGAATCTGGTCAGCGGGAGCAATTTGATCAAAGAAGTGAAGACGGTAATCTAACTGGAATTATTAAATCAACGAAATTAGACGTGAAAGAAGCATTGCTTCGTATGGGGAATAAAACCTCGTGTTACCTGAATATTCTTATGAAATTCGCGAACTCCTATGCTGATTTTGAGAAGCAAATTGAAAACAATATGGATGATCAATCTACTCTGGTTAGAATTGCCCACACGCTCAAAGGTGTTGCAGGGAATTTAGGAGCAGTTGACTTATATGAAAGAGCAATGCATATAGAATCGAGTTTCATAGAAGGGCAGTTCGATTATGAGGAAATAAACTCATTATACACAGAACTTGATGAAACTATTGCTGAGGCTCTGCGAATAGTAAATGAGAATACGCAGACGAAACAAGAAACAAGTGAAATAACTGGAGACATTGATCTTTTCAGCATATTGGAAAAACTGACCACTCAACTTGCTGACTACGATTCTGATGCTCAAGAAACCATAGAAGAATTTGGTGAGTCTTTTGATGATGGGCCTATTGCCATGAGTATCAATAGGATTAAGTGTTTAGTTGAGGAATATGAATTTGAAGAGGCGTTGATTGTCATTGAAGACTTGATTGTAAATATTGATAAAGCTGGTGCATAAATCGAAGTACGTTTATCTCATCTGAAAAGGAAGTGGTTACAATGATCAAATTAAAATTCATGAATTTTGTTTTGCTGTTACTGATTATTTTTTTACTTGGACCTTCTGCTGCATTCGGAAGCCCAATAGCAAATGAGGAACTGCCACTTTCACCTGAAGACCGTGAGTTCTTAGATTCTATAGGTGAGATACAAATGGTTGTTGATGAGACGTTTTCACCGATTACATACTTTGATGAAAAGAAAGGTGTATTTGACGGAATTGGCATTAATGTGATGGATGAACTTTCACAGAAACTTGGATTTGAATATAAAGTCATCAGAGATCCTAACTTATCTTGGCAGGAGCGACTTGATCTGATTAAGTCTGACAAAATTCATGTTCTCGGTGGCGCAAGTGTTAACAGCAAACGTCAGGAGTATGGCTATTTTACCGATGAGGCTTATTTTAAAGTCAATTATGCTCTTATAGGAGCTCTTGAGAATCATATTATTATTAAGGAACTGCAAGATGTACATAAATATCGATTAGGTCTGGTGGATGGTTCGTCTATTAACAATATTGTACTAGAACATGTTGATGACGATACCGAAATCATCATGTATCAGAGCATGGAAGATGCACTAAAAGATTTGAAATCCTTAAAAATAGATCTAGTATCAGAAAATGAAGCAGCATTTGTGGATGAGTATTTTGATGGGAATCGGTTTGATTTCGAGATTGTTTATTCTATTCATGACTTGATCAAAAATTATGCTTATTTTACTCCTAAAACGCCTGAGGGTAAGCAATTATCTAGAATACTGTCTTATGGTATGAAAAACATAAATGTTGAAGAGATAATAAATAGCCGTTATGAGGATAGAGGAATATTTAAGTTTTATCAGGAGCATAACGAAGAATTGGAAAAGGCTAAGAGTAGAAAAAACTACTTAATTTTGATTTCATGTTTTGTAGTATTGCTGCTTGTTATTTTGTGGTTTGTAAAGCGCAGATATCTTGGAAAAATGAATAGTATGGCATCAACGGATAAATTGACTCAATTGAAGAATAGAAATGCCCTATTTGCAGATTTTGACAAGGATGAGAAATTAATAGATGTGAGACTCTACTTAGTAGATTTAGACGATTTCAAAACTGTCAATTATACTTATGGTCATTCATTTAGTGACTCCATTTTGAAAAAAACCGCTGAAAAACTTGTTAAACTTAATCCAGATGCAAATACATATCGTACAGGGGACAATGAAATTTTAGTTATTACTTCATCTGGATCAGCGAGTGACAGCAATAAAATGCTTGATGTGATTCAGGAGCCAATCGAAGAGAGAAATAAAGCCCATTCGGTAAGTGCAAGCATTGTTTGGCTTGAAAGTTTTGAATTTGAGAAAATAGGATTGAGCCACCTTTTGAATCTGGTTGATTATACTATGGCAGATGCAAAGAAAGCAGGTCGAGGTAACAATGTGAAAGTAACTATGGAAATGGTTGAAAAATATAGGACATCTCTTAAGTGACGTAGGGCATCGCGTTTATGACACCAGCGGCAGTCACTATACACAACACCCTACACATGTTGAGACGGTGGTACAACTGCTTAGATCACACTAAATATTAAATAAATGAAGTCCAACAAATTAATGAACTAGAATCCGCCCTCATAGCAGGGCGGATTTTTTGATTAGGAATTGCGATATTTTCTAATAAGTTGTTATACTTAATACAGTTATTGAGAATTAAGAGGGTTAATAAGGGGAATCGCATAATGAAAGTTTTAAATGGATTAATATTTGAAAAGACAAATAAACGTAGATTTTTGATTGAAACAGTACTGACTTTTATAGCAATTGGATCAATTGGTTTTGGTCTGTTTTATATCCAGACATCTAGAGATATTGATGGTTTACGTGTGAGCGTTGAGACTAGTGAATATTCGACAGTGGAATTCCAGAGAGAATATCTTGAGAATGAGATCGATCGTGTCCAAAATGACTTATTGTTTATCAGTAAGATGAAGGCGTTTAATGATCTTATCAATGATGTTGGTTGGGAAGAACCGTATGATAGAACTGAGACGCAACAAAAGAGTAGAGTTAACAATCCAGCAGATATTCTTCGTAAGGATATTGGATTTTACATGGGCATCAATGACTCCTATGAAGAAATCATATATGCTGACGAGAATGGAAATGAGGTTTTTCATCTGAATAGGATTGATGAAAGACTGCATCATGTCCCTGAACATAGGCTATCCAATATTAGTAAGAGAAATTTCTTTCCTAAGACAATGTCTATAGCCGAGGGGAACGTTTATCAAACACCAATGAATCGTATTATTCTGGAAGCGTCAGTAAATCGAGATTTTAGACCAAGGATCATAATGGCCACAAAAGTGGTGAATGCCTTAGGCGAAGAGAAAGGTGTTTTAGCAATCAGCTACAATACATCTGTGCTTTTAAAGGACTTTGAAAGAATTGGATTAAACGGTGAAGGTCATAATTTACTATTGAATGCAATCGGCGAGACATTGACGGGCAGTATCAATGGAAAATCAATTCGAGTTCCCGGTGACAGTCCGAACTGGGGACATTTCGACAAGAATGAGGATGTCATGAGTATGATCTATGAAAATGACGAAGTCTTTGTAGATGATGAATTAAATTTTGAAATTGCTTATGAGTCTATTGAGGAACTTGGATGGGTTCAACAAGATTATTTTGATTGGGGCCTTGTTACTGCAGTTGAGATTGGTAATGAGATAGATTTTGATAACTCCAGCCAATGGTATGCTATTTCTATAGTGCCTTGTGAGTACTCTTCATTCTTTAGCGATGGTAGTAAGCTTGTATTAATACTAGGTGAGTTTACTAAATTATGGCCCTTTGGATTGCCAGTATTCATTGTCAGTTGGGGAATCGCAACGATTATAGCATATCGACGTAAGTTCATTGAGGAAATTACTGAAATGGCTCAGATCGATGGTATGACAGGTGCATTCAATAGAAATGCAGGGACAACAATGCTTGATTCAAGTCTGAAATATGCTACGAGCAGCAAAAATGATTTTACAGTTTGTTTTGTTGATGTCAATGACTTGAAAAAGGTCAACGATGAATTAGGTCATGAAATGGGAGATGAATATCTGATTGATGCTGTCAAAGTCTTGAAATCAGGATTTAGAGAAGCAGACCATCTTGTACGACTCGGAGGTGACGAGTTTGTCATTGGAGTTCAAGGGGATGCCGCTTTAGTAGATCGAAACTGGCATAAAATTCTAAATGAAGTGGATGCATTTAATATTCAAACACAGAAGCCTTACAAAATATCACTGAGTCATGGCGTTGCATCATTTCATGAATTAACTGATGGCTCTATTGAAGATCTAATTGCTCTGGCAGACGAACGAATGTATGTAGAAAAAAAGAGGATAAAAGCCAATCGTAAGAAAAATGAAAAGAGCTAAATTAAAGATTAAGTATAAAAGGAGATTAAGCAATGTTACCAAATTGTCCGAAATGTAATTCAGAATACACATATAAAGATGGAGATTTAATGATTTGTCCCGAGTGTGGACATGAATGGAATCCAGAGCTTGTCACTGAATATGTATGGAAAGATGCAAATGGAAATGTTCTAAATGATGGAGATTCGGTGGTTGTTATTAAACAGCTAAAAGTGAAAGGCAGCCCGTCTGGCATTAAACAAGGTACTAAAATCAAAAATATAAAACTGAAAGAAACCTTAGATGGTACACATGACATCGATTGTAAAGTAGATGGTATTGGTAGAATTGAAATCAGTTCAAAATACGTTAAGAAGGTATAATGAAGCTATATACTTTGCACTAAAATACCTCAACTGCAAAGAAAGACTTCAACAACATTGATATAATCACTGCAGGAGGTGAGGTTATGGATTGGCAGAAGTGTATGAACCAAGCAATGGAATATATTGAAAACAATTTATCGAGTAAGATTGATTATAATTTAGCGGCACAACTTATGAATTGTTCAGAGGGGGAGTTTCGTCGGATTTTTTCATTCCTCACTCGAATCCCATTATCTGAGTATGTTCGCAACAGGCGATTAACCGTGGCAGCCTCAGATATCCAAAATGGAGAAAAAATAATTGATATCGCAGTGCGCTATGGATATGAGTCCCAAGCCGCTTTTTCTAGGGCATTTAGCAAATTTCACGGTTTAGCACCATCCTTAGCTCGAGATAGGAGCGTAACACTTAATCGCTGTCCACGCCTAACCTTCAAATTGGTATTAACGGAGGGGATTACAGTGATGGAAAATTCAAATCAAAGAGCAAATATTATTGGTGCTGGTGATGTAGGCTATGCAATTTCAGTCGATATGGAGAAAGAGACTATTCATAAAACGAACGAGAACTTCTGGAGTATAAAAGGGAATGATGTTTTAGGAACAACTGCACTTCCGCTATACGGAGCATTTGTTTCAGAAGAAAAGTGCCAGCTTTTTGGTGATGTTACAGATAAAAAGGTTCTTGAAATAGGCTGTGGAACGGGTCATTCCTTGCAGTATATAGGCGAACGAAAAGCCTCTGAATTGTGGGGCATAGATCTATCCATAGAACAGATTGATAAAACGAAGCAGCATTTGGCAGGCTGTAACCTTTCAGCAAATTTGATCTGTTCCCCTATGGAAGAGGATTGTGGAATACCAATTGATTATTTTGATATTGTCTATTCGGTTTATGGAATCGGTTGGACAACTGATCTTGATGGTACGTTTAACAAAATTGCTTCATATCTAAAGAAAGATGGTGTGTTCATTTTCAGTTGGTCTCATCCCATCCACAAATGTGTCGCAGCTGAAGATGATATACTGAAATTCAAAAAATGCTATTTTGATGAATCGTGGTATTCAGTATCAGTTGATGGAGGGGTGCTGTCATTATCAGATCGAAAATTGTCAACTTATGTGAATGCACTGGCTAAAGCCGGATTTGTCATAGAGCAAATGATTGAGGAGTCCGATAACGATATTCTTGAATCAAAGGATAGCGAATTTGCTCAAAAGGCAAAAATGCTTCCTGCTACTTTTGTTATAAAGGCAAGAAAAAGATAAAAATATAGAACGTGGTATCAAGTTCCATGCAGAAAATCTGTATGGAACTTTTTTTTATGTAATGTTATTGATATATAACAATCAATATTAGGCATAGTTTTACATATCTCGGGTAAAAACTGAACATAGATAATTGCAGATGGGAGGATAGAGTAAATGAGTGAATATAAGTTTTGTCAAAGCTGTGGATTTCCAATGAAAAATGACCCGCAAGGTGGAGGCACTGAAAAAGATGGATCCATAAACAGAAAATATTGTTATATGTGTTATAAGGATGGCGAATTCTTAACACCATCAGATATTGATACAGCTAAGAAAATGCAGGATTTCTGTATTGTACAGATGAAAAAAGACGGTATGAATGGTTTTATCGCATGGTTGGCAACCAGAAGCATTCCGAAGTTGGAAAGATGGAAGAAATAATGATGTAATTAAATTTTTGCCGACTCATAATATTGAGTCGGCTTTTTCGTGCAAACTAATCATTGACTTTTAACAATGGATATAAGAAAATGTAGTAAGTGCAAAAATGTACTTAATACACTTTGCTTTTCTCACTCATTTCTAATTTTGTTTCGGAGTGTTGAAATAATCAAAAGTTCACTAATATCAAGTGGCATTGAAAGGAGAACATACAATGTTATTACTACACTACCCATCATGAACAAGCAGCAGGAAAGCCAAGGCTTGGCTGGATGAAAATAATATTTCATATGAACTAAGATTGATTCACAAAGATAACCCAAAGGCAGATGAAGTTCGCCAGTGGATGAATATGAGCGGACTTGAACTTAAAAAGTTCTTTAATGTTAATGGTAAAATGTTTAAAGAGCAGAACTTAAAAGCACGTTGGGAGAGTTTATCTGAAACCGAACTTCTAGAAATTCTTGAAAGTGACGGGATGCTCCACAAAAGACCTGTGTTGATTGGAGACGATTTCGCGTTGTCTGGCTTTAAGTTAAAAGAGTGGGAAGAAAGAGTTAAAGTATAAATGAAAGAAAAATTTGGGTATATGTAGTGACTGTCAAAGGGTCAATGCATGTGCCCTTTAATGATTTCGTTCGTAATTAATTGGTTATAATAAATAAACGGATAGTTAATTTTGATTTAATGATCAGATTTTTTGGTGGTTTTTTGCATAGAAAAAAATACACCTACCCGATATAGTGGTGTTGAAAGACTTCACATAAAGGAGTGTCTTAAATGGGTAAAGCGATAGGTGTTATTGAATTTAAAAGCATAGGAGTAGGTATAGAATCTTTAGACGCGATGTTAAAATGTGCAGATGTTTCAGTTTTAGAAAGTCGTATGATTTGCATAGGAAAGTACTTTGTAATAATAACGGGTGAAGTTGCAGCCGTAAGTGACTCGATTTCTACAGGTAAAGAAATCGGAAGAGATGAAGTTATAGGTGCAATGGTCGTACCAAGTGTGGCAGACGGCGTTCTAGAAAAAGTAAACGCAAAAATTGAAAAAGATAATATTCAAGCTTTAGGCATACTTGAGACAAAAACGTTGGCTTATGGTGTGTATGGTGCAAACTATATTAAAAAATCTTCGAGCGTTGATTTGTTAAGTGTTTCTATATCATTGGGATTGGGCGGAAAATGTATTGTCATCTTTACGGGTGATGTGGCATCGGTGAAAAACGCACTGGATGTTGCGAAGGGTAAAATTGGTGATCCTTCAAAGATTGTATCAGCGGTGGCTATACCGTCTCCAACAAAGGAACTTATTGAAGCGCTTTAAAAAGTATTTATTATTAATAATGAAAAAGAGTTGGTATCTACTGGATACCGACTTTTTTTATATTTATTCAATGGTAAGTTTTTATGATCAAAAATGATTGTTAACTCGAAACGGAAACTAGGTTGACAAATAGGGCTGTGGAATTATAATATGGATTATAGTTAATACGATTAATTTACAGTGAGGAGTACAATATGATCTGGTATCCATATACACAAATGAAAACCATGGCAGAACCCATTGAAATTATTGGCGCTGAAGGCGTCTATTTGCATACAAAAGACAAAAAACTCATCGACACAACAACATCTTGGTGGAGTGTCATTCACGGTTACAACAATCCTGAAATCAATGAAGCATTAAAGAATCAAGTCGATCAATTTGCTCATGTAATGTTGGGAGGCTTGACGCACGAGCCTGTTAAAGCTCTTTCTAAGAAGTTGGTAGAAATTCTACCAGGTGACTTAAATCACTGCTTCTATTCTGATTCAGGCAGTGTTGGAGTTGAAGTGGCTCTAAAAATGGCTGTTCAATACTTCTTTAATCAAGGTCAGCCTGAGAAGAAAAGCTTTGTTGGATTAAAGTGTGCTTATCATGGTGATACGTTTAAAACCATGGCCATAGGAGATGATGAAGACTATCATCTGGCTTTCCCTGAAAAAGAGGGCATATATCATATTTCGCCAAATGCCAGTGAGCTGAAAGCTTTGTTCGAAGACAAACATCGAGAAATTGCAGCGTTTATTGTTGAGCCATTATTACAAGGGGCTGGCGGCATGCGAATGTATGATGTGTCATTCTTAGAGGAAGCTAGAAAGCTATGTGATGAATACAATGTTCTTTTCATCTTTGATGAAGTGGCAACAGGCTTTGGCCGTACAGGTCATATGTTTGTGAGTGAACTGGTGTGTCCTGATATTGTTATTTTAGGAAAAGCTCTCACAGCGGGTTATATTGGTCATGCTGTGACTGTAGCCAATGATAAAGTGTTTGATGGATTTTATTCTGATCAGCCAGAACATGCTTTCATGCATGGTCCCACGTTTATGGGGAATCCACTTGCTTGTACTGTGGCGCTGAAATCCATTGAAATTTTTGAACGTGAAGACTATATGTCTAAAATAAAAGCGATAGAATCTCAGCTCAAAGATGCATTTGATGATTTCAGTTCAGATAAAGTGAAAGACATTCGTATACTTGGTGCATGTCTTTGTCTTGAAGTCCATGATCAAAAAGATCTAAAAGGATTTAAGGAATTTGCTGTTGAAAATGGCATCCACAGTCGTCCGTTCATCAACTATATGTACGGTATGTTCCCTTACATTATAAAAGAAGACGAGCTTACACATGTATGTAATGTCTATAAAAAGTGGTTCGAAAAAGAGTAACAATTAAATTACTTTGAAATTAGAAGGAGCTTAATAATGGTTTATGCCATATCAAGCTTCTTTTTTTATAGAATAAAACAAAGCTCTTTTTTCAGAATTGTTGTATAATTTAAGAACGAAAATACGATGATGAATATAAAAATAAAGAATAGGGGTTGAAGCAGTGAAACTGAATGTGGTTAAACTAGGGCGATGTGATTATGAAACAGCACTGAATATTCAACTTGATTTAGTCAAACAACGTCAAGACGGCATAATTGGTGATACTTTAATATTGGTGGAGCATCCGCCGGTGCTTACTTTGGGTAAACGATCTGTGGATGAACATATTTTAGCTTCAAAAGAACGGCTGTTAGCACAAGGGATTGATGTTATTCAAACCAATCGTGGAGGTCTCGTGACATACCATGGTGATGGTCAAATTGTAGGATACCCTATTGTTGATATTAAAAAAAGCGGAATTGGTATTCGTAAATTTGTAGGTGGTCTAGAACAAATTTTCATAAATCTATTAAAAGAGGAGTACGGAATAGATGCTGGTAAAGATGAAGAACATACGGGTGTTTGGGTAGATGGCAGCAAGATTACAGCCATTGGACTTGCCGTACGTCGTGGCGTGACAATGCACGGTTTTGCGTTTAATGTCTGTCCAAATATGGAGCATTTCAATTTAATTGTGCCATGTGGTATTGCAGGGCGAGGGGTTACGTCATTAAAGAGCCTAACTGAAGTGAATCCGGATTTTGAGTTTGTAAATCAACAGGTTCTTGACTATTTCATGAAAGTGTTTGAATATACTGAGGTTGAAGAAATGGCCTACACAGTGAAGGGGTAATTATCTGAAAAGTGGTAATAATCAAGAAGTTTTCGGTTGTGAGATCGATTTCCAATTGAGTCCTGTATAAATATGGTATATAATGTTTATAAAATCTTCGGAGGGAGTGAGCGACATGAAACGTCGGATGATACAAAATAAGAGCATGAATATGGTGGTTATACAATAATTTAATCGTGGCAGGTGACTTTGCATCTGCAACTATAAAAGCTCTTGTTGCTCATTTCAATATATTGATGGGTGTATTTCTCATACACTTTTTTGTACACAATGACCGCGAGTCTAGCTTTGCGGTCTTTTTTTGTGCAAATTTATATGGAGGTTATAAAATTATGAACGATTTAAATAAATATGGATTTGATGGACACTTCATTTCAGAGTATCAAAATTATGAAAATGAAAGGGCAGTCTATCCTGCGCGGGTGACAGCTCAAATGGGAAAAGTGTACACACTTTTAGGTGAGGCAGGAACAGTTAATGCCATAGTTATGGGGAAGTATATTCATAACACAAAGGGAACTAAAGATTTTCCCGTTGTTGGCGATTTCGTGGTTGCTAGAAATATACCTGGAACCGATCAGGCTGAAATCATTCAATTACTCAATAGAAAAACTGAGTTTTCACGAAAAATGCCAATATCAGGCGGTAGAAAGCTTCATAAAGGTGTTATTGACGGCGGTGTCACAGAAGAACAAGTCCTCGCTTCAAACGTCGATCAAGTGATGATCCTTTGCGGCGTGGACAGTAATTTTAATGTGGCACGTTTGGAACGATATCTCTTATTGGCAAAAAGAGCAGGAATTCCAGCTCTTATAGTATTAACAAAAATAGATTTAAATCCAGCATATGAATTAATGATGGAAAAAGCACTTGAAATCAGTGCCGTAGAGCAGATTCTTAGTATAAGTGCAATCACAGGAGAGGGACTTGAACAACTGGATTCCTATCTGCAACCCGGTGCAACGATTGCTTTACTGGGTTCATCTGGTGCAGGGAAATCCACGCTCCTCAATGCACTTTTTAATGAGTCGGTTCAAAAGACAAACATCACCAGTCAGCATTCAGGAAAAGGAAAACATACAACAACACACAGACAAATGTTCTTTCATTCTTCAGGCTGTATGATCATTGATACCCCTGGCATAAAAGAACTTCAACTCTGGGCGGATGAAGACGATTTGGAGCTGATTTATCCAGATATTATCGAGTGGGAGCAGTCCTGTAAGTATAAGAATTGCAGCCATAGGTCAGAAGCAGGATGTATGATCACGGACAAGATCGAGAGTGGAGAACTTTCTAGAGAAAAATATGAACGGTATCTGAAAATGAAAACTGAGCTGAAACGACTTTCTGAACGAAAATTAGCACATAAAGCAAGTATGGGAAAGAAGTCTAAAAATAATGTAAAATCAATGAAAAGGGGTCATTAATAATGATGAAATTTAAATATCTTACAGATAATAGAGAGTTGGCACTTCATATCTTAAATAATTGGGAATACGACATGGATCAATTGGAAATTATGGACCAATTTCGAATTTCTGCGACAGCGATATATCCATTTTGGAAAGACGATGCCTTACAATATCTCAGATTTTCGCCATGTGAAGAACGTACGGCCGAATGTGTAGGTGCAGAACTTGAGTTTATAAATTACTTGAGGAATAATGGATTTCCTGTGGCTCAAATTGTGTCTTCTAAAGATGGTGAAGACTTGAATGAGATCAATACAAAGTGGGGGCATTATATCGCTTCAGTGTTCAAAAGAGTTGATGGGAACCGATTAGATAGAGTTGAGCTGTCTGATGATATCTTATTTAATCTCGGATCGACCCTCGCACAGCTTCACAAGCTGAGTGGGGAATATGAGCCAAAAGGTTGCAGAAGAGAATCTCACACTGACAAATTAAACTGGATTGATGAAACGCTAGAGAAATATGACAATAAAGCCTTGGCAAAGAAAGAGTCAAAACTCATCAGAGAACAACTTAATACACTGAGTAAAACCAGCTTGAATTACGGGTTGGTCCACTATGACTATGAGTTCGACAATTTATTTTTCGACGAAACTTCAAAAAAGATTCATGTCATTGATTTTGATGATGCAGTGTATCACTGGTATGTGATGGATTTAATAAAATTCTATGACTGTCTTTCAGATGAATATAGCGGAAGTTCATTAGACGCTGCCATAAAGCAATTTAACAATGGTTATAAATCCATTCGTGAAGTGGATGAGGACTTACTTAAAATGCAAAATTTATTCGAGCGATATGACGCTCTGTATAGCTACACGAGATGTCTTGAAGCTATAAGTGATCCAGCTGAAGACCAAGAAGAATGGATGGGAACTTTAAGAAAACGTATTGAAGGGGCTATGAGTAGGAAGAGTCAGTGCTTTGGGCAAGATATTAGATAAGAAGAACACAAATTTAAACATAGTTGAAATATAATACAAAAAATGAACCTTCGATGCTTTTATATAGCGTTGGAGGTTTTATTTTTGTGATGAATATAACGATCAAAAAAGTCTTGATTCTGTTTTGTAATTCATGTAAGATATGACTCAAAGGCTCCCCGGTGGGGAGGGGGTTACAGAGAGGGTGTTATGTCAATGTTTCATATCAAAACGAATCGTACTTTTACACTTATTAGGAAATATGGCTTTCTATTCACGTTGACAGTAGCTCTCGGTGGATTGTGGTTTCCAAAACTTGGTTTGATGGTTATACCAGTGATTATCGGTTTGCTTTTCTATTCATTTTTCAAAGGACGTTTCTGGTGCGGCAATATCTGTGCACATGGTAGTCTGTTTGATTCTGTATTTATGAAGTGGAGTAGAAATGGAAATATTCCTAAGATTTTTAGACATAAGCTTGTAGGAATAACTTTCTTTGGATGGTTTTCATTCAAATTGACTATGAAATTAACAAGAATAGCAGGGACTTATGGTTCTGCATCATTTTTAGATAAAATAGGAATGGTCTTTGTAGGGAGCTACTTAATGGTAACGCTCCTTGGAGGATTATTGGCGTTGTTTTATGCACCAAGAACATGGTGCAACTTTTGTCCAATGGGATTCATGCAACGCATATCATATCGCTTTGGTAAAAAATTGGGTGTGACAATTATTACAGATGAGAAGGTCACGGTATCTAAATCGGAAATGTGTCACTCATGTGGAAAATGTGCCCGTGTTTGTCCGATGCAGTTGACGCCTTATACGCATTTCTCTGATGACAATCAGTTTGATGATGAGAGTTGCATACGCTGCTCGACATGTGTTTACAATTGTCCGGCTCACATTCTGACGCTTGGGAATGAAAAGACAGCTCAAGTCTTGAAATCAAATGTAAGCATTGAAGGATATGAATCTCGTCAGAGGATCTCTGCAGTTATTAAAGATGTAAAAAAACTTAAGGTTGATGTGACCGAGTATACATTTGGGTTTATAACACCAAGTCACGTTAACTATAAAGCGGGGCAGTTTATGCTCGTGAAAATCAAGGATGATCCTGAAATGTTTCGTGCATACTCCATATCGTCATTTAATGAAGATGGAAAATCAGTCAGTGTAACAATTAAACAAGTGGAGAATGGCTATGGCACTGGAATTATTACTGATACATTTAAAGTTGGAGATTCAGTTGTGCTGGAAGGCCCAATGGGTCGTGATATAGTTGTGGACCGTGGTGCAAAGAAAGTACTTCTTGTTGGAGGGGGTATTGGTATTACGCCTTTTGTACCAATTGTTCGCGATCTGATCGAAAATGAAAGCAGTGTTCAAGAATTTAAACTTCTATATGGTGTGAATAAAGAACATGAAATGATTTACACAAATGAATTCAAAGCATTTGAATCTAAAGATGAGAGATTTGAATTCAGAAATATTATCGCATTTGATGAACAGTACAGTGGACGTAAAGGATTCGTAACGGATCATATGGAAGATATTGATCTGTCAGAATACAAAGTATATATGTGTGGTCCGCCACCTATGGTTAATGCGTCTATAAACAAGTTGAAAAGCCTTGGTGTCAAAACTGAAAATATTAAATATGAGAGTGCATAAGCACCGCAAATGACTTGAACATGAAAATCAAATAAACTATAATATAAGCGAACGTGGGAGCTGCTTTGAGCGGCTGAGAGTGAAGATGAATCTTCAGACCATCACACCTGATCTGGATAATGCCAGCGTAGGAAACATACAGACAGATTCCCTTTAGCGGAATCTCTAGCCTGTATACCAACACGCCTTCAGATTAGAAGGCGTGTTTTTTAATGGTACGATTCAAATTTACAAACGCTATTTGATCGATCAGATTAGTTTTATGGACTATGAATCAATGAAAGAGGGTGTACATATTGAAAAGTGTTAAAGACGCTCTGAAACTCTATTTGGTTACAGACAGGTCGTGGAGTGATGAAAGTTCATTTTATGAACATATTGAAGAAACACTTATAAATGGTGTGACTTTTCTTCAGTTGCGTGAAAAAGGTGTAGATGAAGATGTATTCTTAACACGCGCAGTTAAAATGAAAAACATCTTAAATAAATATGATGTTCCATTTGTTATTAATGATAATGTGAATGTGGCATTAAAGTCTGGTGCTGATGGCGTTCATATTGGACAAGGAGATATGTCGGTTCGTGAAGCAAGAGATCTTTTGGGTCCAGAAAAAATACTTGGAGTGACCGTACAAACTGTTGAACAGGCTAAAAAAGCAGAGCGTGAAGGCGCAGATTATTTGGGCTCTGGAGCTGTTTTTAGCACAAATACAAAAGGCGATGCTAAATTATTGGATCATAAAATCCTGAAAAACATATGTGAGTCTGTATCAATACCAGTTGTTGCGATTGGTGGGATAAGTTCAGATAACATATTGAAGTTAAAGGGTACAAATGTAGATGGAGTTGCTGTGGTTTCAGCTATACTTTCCAAAGAAAACAAAGGGATGGCTTCAAGAGAATTACTAGAACTCAGTCAAAAAATGATCAAACATGAAATTCCTAAAGTATTGACAATTGCTGGCTCTGATTGTAGTGGCGGCGCAGGGATTCAAGCTGATCTTAAAACAATGTCAGCTCATGGCTGTTATGGAATGAGTGTGATTACAGCTTTAACGGCGCAGAATACCACTGGTGTATACGGTGTTGAAAACTGTACACCTGAGTTTGTGAAAAATCAGATGGAGTGTATTTTTTCAGACATTGAGCCAGGTGCGGTTAAAATTGGCATGGTGTCATCGAAAGACATTATTAATGCGGTCGCAGAGAAACTGAGATTGTATAAATCGGCAGCGCAGAGTGGAGCAAACGTGGTGCTTGATCCCGTTATGATATCAACAAGCGGGAGTAAACTGCTTGAAGATGATGCTATAGAGTGTTTGATCAATGAACTCATTCCGCTTGCGACTTTAATTACACCCAATTTAGCAGAAGCTGAGTTGTTGTCAGGTCTATCCATTCATACAATGCAAGATATGATTCAGGCAGCTGAAAAAATTGCAGAGTATTATAATGGACATATTCTTATTAAAGGGGGTCACCTTGAGGAACATGCCAATGATCTTCTTTATTCAAGTGGAGAAGTGGTATGGTTTGAGGGTGCTAAAATTGATAATCCTAACACCCACGGGACAGGATGCACCTTGTCATCGGCCATAGCCAGTAACCTTGCTATGGGGTATTCTATTAAGAAGAGTGTAGAGAATAGCAAGCTCTATTTGACAGGGGCTATTGCAGATAAATTGAATATAGGACGTGGTCGCGGACCATTGAATCACGGATATTTGAAATAGATTCAGATCCATTTACCCCTCATTAAGTTATAATAAGTTTAGATCGTAACATAGGCAATTTAAGGAGGGTCAAATGATAAAAAAAATCATTCATCAATATAATGATAGAGATTCTGTTTATGATGATGGATTAACGAATCACTTAAATATGGGTTTGTACGCCCTTTATCAGATGGGCGCAGACGAAGAGCGGTTGCATCGATACGCGAAATCATATATTAAAAAAGGTCATGTTCCGAAAGTGAGGACATGTGATGTTATAATAACAGATGAAAATTTTATGGACCATCTAGGTAAAGAAGGCACGTACAGTGCATTTATCCCGTTCTTTAAAAGTGAGTTTGAAAAGGGCCCATTCGAGACTGTGTTAAGAAAATACGTGAATATATTAATAGATGGTTCAGCGGGTGGTGCATTCCATGGTCTTATACGACTAGCTTATGCCTACGAGTTGGAATCGACAGATGAAATGATCAAAGCCCTTTCATATTTTTCAGAAGTGTATTTAAAGATGGGTGAAAAAGAATACATATTGGGTCTTAATAAAAAAGAACCACTTGAAGCGGTCACTGAGTTATCAAGACGAACTTATTTCATCAACAAATCCTTTAAAAGACCAATGATTACAGGGCGTATGATGGATGTATTTGAAGATTCACAGTTCGAAAATGTTGTGACAGGATTGCCTGAAGTTTGTCAGAACAGTGAAGCAATGAATGGTTTATTGCTTAAGCTATATGGGTCGACGCAAAATTTTACAATGCTTCATGGATACACTTCAACACATGCACTGCGGGTTCTCGAACCGCTAATTGATAACTATATTGAGGTTATTCAGCGGCACTGGTTCAATGTACAGATTGCGTATCTTTCAACGAACTGTACACCAATTATGGATACTCCATCACTCAATCCCAACCCGAAATGGACGTTTATAATGAGAGCGGTACTTGAAAAGGTGGATGTTCATGCAATAAAAATGACCTACAGTCTTTATGAGCAATCAAAAATATATGGTGAGGATGAACTGGCAAGAAGACTTGCGAGTATTAAACTCTACAAGTCGAATTAGTGATTTGAAAATCTCAGACAAACGAGAAAAGTAGGGCCGCAATCTAAAGAAAGCGGCCCATTTTTTTATGTAGATTGATGTATAAAAAGTTCTAACGCTTTTTTAAAATTGGTATTGCAGCCTTCTACATACTGTTCTGGAATGTCTATTGAACGCAGTATGATTCCTTTTAAGCGAAGTATATTGGTGAGTTCTTCGACAAAGATGCCTTTTTGGAGGTTGGAATCACAGGTTGGGCTATTTTCAATACCAACCAATCCTAAAATATTATAGTCGTGTTTATGATAGGTTAGAACCTGATCTATTATAGGTTGGGCTAATTTTTTACAAAGGGCTCTATACTCAGGTGAATCATATTCAAGCTTGGTTTTAGGCGCTCTATCAGGTCCTAAGTATGCAAATTCTGGACATGGAAGTTGAATAATAGATATGTCCTCACTTATGAGTGTTTGGACAATCTTTGTGAAGGGCCCTTTTGCACGTTCCCAGTCATGAAGCACACTGTTTTGATTGAGAATACAGTGTGCTGTTAAAATTAAAGTTTTATTTCTGCGCATATTCTTGAGTCAACTTTGGCATAACTTGATTAGGTAGACGTTGAATAAGTAGAGCGACCACAACGCAAGATGCAATCTTATCTACAAGATTTCCAACAACTCGAGGGATGAATGCGGCCGTAAAAATTTTCTGGCCGCTTGCATGGAGCCACGCAAAAATAAGATCTGTACCACCACCTGCTAGCCCACCGTATACATAGACAGCAATCGGTGTACCGATTAGAGGGGCGATGATTGATAGAAGAAGTCCTGTTGTAACAGCAACTTTTAGGTCAAATTTTCTTTTTTTAGCTATGTAACCAACAATCAATCCAATGGCGATATTAACAATCGCAAAAGGAATATTTTTTGGATTTGTTATAAGACCTTGAATGACATTTGTAAGTCCACCAGTCATTGCTCCGGCAAAAGGGCCGAGAAGGACAGAAACAAAAATAGTCCCAATTGTATCGAGGAACAACAGTGGAATTTGAAGAGACTGTACCACTGTTCCAAAAACTAAATTTATAGCAATACCTAGAGATGCAAAGATTAGTGCATTTGTTGATTTAAACGCGTTATTCATATGATCACTCCTTTAAGTAAGTTGGTTTATAATATCGTTACCATTCTACATATAAATCACCACGGAGTGCTATTTTGAATTTCTATATTTTGGGTTTAGGTATTTGAAATAGTAATGCTGTGCATTTGCAGCTTTAAGAACTGTGGTATCATAAAATAACAATTATAGAATTATACATATACAAGGAGGATACAATGAAATTTATCGTAAACGGATATGATCATATTGATGAAAATGCGCTGACTAGAAGAATGGATGCACGAGATAATCATATGACTGGGATTAAGACACTTTTTGAAGCGAAGAACATTTTATTTGCGGCAGCAATGTTAAATGATGCAGGTGATATGTGCGGTTCAACATTGATCGTTGATTTTGAAGATAGAGCAACCTTAGACAAATGGTTGGAAGTTGAATCTTACGTTAAGAACAATGTTTGGGAACGTGTTGAAGTGATAGAGTGTAAAGTTCCGCCAATGTTTTTATAAAAATAGGAAGACATGAACTCAAGGAATTGGGATCATGTCTTCTTTATTTTTATAGGTTTAAATATGTTCATATACTTCAAGGATGACTATTATGCGCCTTGTTTTGTTGTAGCAATTACAATTTCACGAATACAAATATGTTGTGGCTGTGAGTAAGCAAAGGCTATGACATCAGCGATGTTTTCAGGCTGGAGTCCGCCACCAATGTCATTTTTCCATTCTGTATAACCATCAATTATTTCATGAGACGTTGTATGGCTCAGCAGGGCGGTTTCTACAACACCAGGTGCAATTGTGATCATACGGACGTTATGAGGTGCAATCTCTTCACGAATATTTTCTGTAATGGCATGTACTGCAAATTTCGTACCACAGTAAGCGGCGTGATTTGCAAATGTTTTTCGACCGGCAATAGAACTTGTATTGATGATTGTGCCTTCGTTTCTTGAGATCATATCTGCGAGAACGACATGAATACCATTCAGCACACCCATGACATTAACATCAAGCATTTTCTTCCACTCGGCTGGTGCTTGAAGGTGACCTTCACCAAGAAGCATGATACCTGCATTGTTGATCAGACAATCCACTTTCCCGAATTTTTCTTCTGATTCAAAGATCGCTTGTTTAAGAGAATCAAGGTTTGTAACATCAACACTCTTGCAAAGGGTATTTGGCAGGTTCAGTTCTTCCAGAAGATCCACACGCCTTGCGAGTAGTAGAAGTGGGTGACCAGCCTCAGACAGTTTAATGGCTGTGGCTTTTCCTATCCCAGAACTTGCACCTGTAATAGCAACTAATTTTTTCATTGTATTTCCTCCACGATTATTTCTATACTATAAATGCAAAATACGATGCATTTCGGAACGTCCTATGGTGTGTTATCATCATATATAGGAAGCGATAATAAAAAAAGTACGCACTTTCTTAGAACATAGTAAACGGATGGTAACTATAGTTGGCACTGCTAATCGGTACAAAATAAATAGTTTATATGCTATTTGGAATATGGTGGTCGGATCGTTTTAGATATTATGGAGGCAACATGAAAAAAACTGAAGTGGTATGCGAAATTGAGGTGACGACATCTGTCATTGGGGGGAAGTGGAAGCCTCTCATTTTATATTTTTTAGGTGAAAATGGGACACAGCGATTCGGAGAGATTAAAACATATCTTTCGAAAGTATCCCATAAATCACTGACAAATCAGTTAAAAGAACTCGAAAAAGAAGGGGTTATTTCAAGAAAAGTATTTCCTGAAGTGCCTCCAAAGGTGGAATATACACTTACCGAAAAAGGTGAATCTCTGATGCCGATCCTTGAATTGATGTGTGATTGGGGATTTAAGAATAAAGGGGATAAGTATAGTTTGATTCGTCCTGTTTGTGATGAGGAAAGTGATTTGAAATGAAGTGGATATGCCCTTATTAAAAAAGAGCCAAGGTGTGCAATGTGAATTGCACGTCTTGGCTCTTGATATATTTGGTGGTAATTGAACGATTACTTATAGTTCAGTACACGTTCGTCGATTTCTTTACGCAAGATTTCAATGAAAGCATCTGCAGACATTGAACCTTTATCACCTTCAAGGCGAGAACGAACAGATACAGCTTGCTCTTCTTCTTCCTTTTGGCCGATGATCAGCATGTGAGGTGACTTGCTAAGCTGTGCTTCACGGATTTTGTAACCGATCTTTTCTGCACGCTCGTCAATTTCAACACGGATGCCACTTGCTTTAAGTTTATTAACAACTTCCCAAGCGTAATCGTGGAACTTTTCAGAGATTGGAAGAACTTTAACTTGTACAGGAGCCAACCAAGTTGGGAATGCACCAGCATACTTTTCAATAAGCATAGCCAGAGTTCTTTCGTAACAACCAATAGATGTTCTATGAATTACAACAGGGTGCTTCTTTGAACCATCTTTGTCGATGTAAGTCATATCAAAACGCTCAGCTAGGGCGAAGTCAATCTGTACAGTGATGATTGTGTCTTCCTTGCCATGAACGTTCTTAAACTGAAGATCCAGCTTTGGTCCGTAGAATGCGGCTTCGCCTTCAACTTCTTTGTAGTCTAGTTCTAGGTGGTCTAGAATATCTCTCATTTGATCCTGAGTGCTTTCCCAAACATCTGCAGAGCCAATGTACTTTTCCTTATTGTTTGGATCCCACTTCGAGAACTGGTATGTGATGTCTTCACGAATACCAAGAGTGTCCATGAAGTAGTTAATTAGATCAACAACACCACGGAATTCAGCTTCAAGCTGTTCAGGCGTTACAACCAGGTGACCTTCAGAAATTGTGAACTGACGTACACGGATAAGGCCGTGCATTTCGCCTGAAGACTCATTTCTAAATAGAGTTGCTGTTTCACCATAACGGATAGGTAGATCACGGTAACTCTTCTGGTCAGCTTTATATACAGTAAATTGGAATGGACAAGTCATTGGACGAAGTGCCATTGCATTCTCTTCTTCACCGCCATCAGGAATGACAAACATACCGTCACGGTATTTGTCCCAGTGACCTGAAAGCTTGTATAGATCAGACTTTGCCATAAGTGGTGTTTTTGTCAGATCATAACCACGACGTTCTTCTTCGTCTTCAACAAAACGCTGTAGAGTTTGAATGATCTTTGCACCTTTAGGCATTAGTAGTGGTAGACCTTGACCGATCAGCTCTGAAGTTGTGAATAGACCCATTTCACGGCCGATTTTGTTGTGGTCTCTCTTTTTAATGTCTTCAAGCCATGCTAGATGCTCTTCCAGAAGTTTTGCTTTCGGGAATGAAACACCGTAGATTCTTTGAAGCATTTTGTTCTTTTCATCTCCACGCCAATAAGCGCCTGCAATGCTAAGAAGTTTTGATGCTTTAATCAGACCTGTGTTTGGAACGTGAGGGCCCATACATAGATCAACAAATTCACCTTGTTTGTAGAATGTAAGAATTTCATCTTCTGGAAGATCTGTGATCAGCTCAACTTTGTAGTCTTCGCCCATCTCTTCGCACATCTTAAGAGCTTCATCTCTAGTTTTAACAAATCTTTCGATTGGTAGTTTCTCAGAAGCAATTTTTTTCATTTCTTTTTCGATCTTATCAAGATCTTCTTGCTTGAATTTGTGGTCTAAATCAAAGTCGTAGTAGTAACCACGCTCAATTGAAGGACCGATCGCAAGTTTAACCTCTGGGTAAAGACGCTTTACAGCATGAGCAAGAAGGTGAGCTGCTGAATGTTTAAACACGTCAATACCAGCTTCGTCTCTAAATGTAATAATGCTCACTTGGTCATTTTCTTCAAGAA
>Ga0070725_10000296_pt1 | contig 37383 bp, 39 predicted proteins | sample tdDd002_FD_69781 | JGI IMG/M metagenome (GOLD analysis project Ga0070725, IMG submission 69781) | Marine sediment microbial communities from the Atlantic coast under amendment with organic carbon and nitrate - tdDd00.2 | ecosystem: Environmental > Aquatic > Marine > Coastal > Sediment | place... | reverse complement strand
ACCGAAGTCATCGATTGGTCACTCAGTTCATTGAAACCATTTTGCTTCCTAAGAAGCTAGTGATTATCATCAACGAGTGCCCACACAGATTGATAGGTTTAAATTGTTAAAGAGCTTTGCGACTTGGCCTGAGGCCCTGACGCTAGGGGTGCGAATGATACGCCTCCCATTTTGAGAGTCAAGAATTTTATTCAATTCTTTTTTCTCTTGCTGATTTTCGTAATGTGACTTGCGCCTCATTCCGTGTCAGTGAGGCGGCATTATAGAGAGCTTTAAAAAGATGACAAGCGTTTTTTTGAATTAATTTTTCGTTCGATTAAAAACAAATCAATTCGTTGTTTATCGAATAAAATTTCAACATTTGAAGGCTGTCACAGCAATTGGTTGGAAATTCACCATGCTTATACGTAAGATTCATGTGTCTATTTTGTTAATAGTACATATGTCTTCTAACTTACAATTTAAATGTAGTATTCAAATATGAACTCAAAAAAATCTTACTTATTAGTCATCGCGCTGGCTGTACTAGGTGCCGTGGCTTTCTCAAAGATCGAAGCATCTCCTGCGATAACATTTGTTATCGGTGTATTTACCTGTGCTCTTGTTCTTTCACTTTCTAACCCTTCTTCTGAACAAGATAAAGAAGAGAAACCCGCAACCACAACATTATACGTAGGTAACTTACCTTATAAGGCGAATGAATCTCATGTCCGCCAGCTCTTTTCAGAGTATGGTCAAGTCTTTGCTGTGCGCTTAATGAAAGATAAACGTACGGGAAAACGCCGTGGCTTTGGCTTTGTCGTCGTCGCTAGTGATGACAGTAAAGCAATCATCGAGAACTTAAATGAAAAGGACTACATGGAGCGTACCCTCAAAGTACGTGTCGCTAACGATCCTAAGCACCCTGACTCTGATGAGGCTTTATCTTAGTAAACCCTAACTGCGTTAAGGCGCAATTCAGTGCATCACCTTCCCACGGTGGTGCACTGGAAAAAATTTGATTCTTCCCTACTCGCTTTTCTCCACTCTCTACTTTCAATAGATCCGCCACACGTCTAGCAATCGCTGCGCCAGAGTCCACCAAGGTCACTGTTGGCCCTAGCACGCTACTGATCTCTTGTCTTAATAGTGGGAAGTGGGTACAGCCCAGAACGGCAACATCAATATTATCTTTTATATCTGCAAGTACATTCGCCAGTTCTGTTAAACAGACCGCCTTGCCCCTTAGTTTCTCTTCCGCCATATCCACCAGCCGTGTCGAGCCAAGTAGCTGTACTGGCTTATCAGCCGAGAAGTTTTTAATTAGGTCATGAGTATATTGACGAGTCACAGTTGCAGGGGTAGCGATAACACCGACGCATTTGGAAGCAATTAACGAAGCGGGCTTAATGGCCGGGACAACACCAACGACCGGGATCGAGAGTTTTTGTCTAAGCTGAGGCAGAACAATGGTACTAGCAGTATTACAGGCAATAACAACAATATCTACGCCATGACGTTCGACGCTTTCGCTCACTAATGTCATAACTCTATCGATCAAAGTTGTTTGCTCTAACTCACCATACGGATAGGCGGCATTATCAAACAGATAAACATAATTGAGTTGAGGTAATAACTGGTACAGCTCTTGATAGACAGAAAGCCCCCCAACACCTGAATCAAACACCAATACTGTTTTATTGTCCTGACTAACCACTTTTCTACTCGCTTTGACTATTCGCGCTCATCATACTGGTTCAACATCGGTTCGCCAATTTTTGCGTGATATCTTTGATAGATGAAACGCTCACCTATTTCTATGTTCTGCAAATCAACATCAAGTTGACCATGAAAAACCGCCCGGAGGCGGTTTGAATATATTGATAACATTAAAACTGATAGGTAGCACTCAAGTAATACGCTCGCTCAGGTGCTGGGTACCCTTTTGCTGTTTCGTATTCCTCATTAAGGATGTTGCTAACCTTCCCATTTACGACTAAATCACTTGATAAATAGTAAGACGCTGAGATATCCCAAACACCTGTAGCTGGTAAGTAATCCTCACTGGTTGGTGTTTCCGTTGGTAAATCTAGTCGCCTACCAGTATATAAGTAACTCACGTTTACATTAGCGTCACCAAAGTACACATCCGCTAGCCACTTATAGTTCTCTTTCGCTCTTCGTGAAAGCTGAGTACCTTTGTCGTCTTTATGGTCTTTATACTCGGCAACCAAGGTATGCTGAACAATACCTGTAGCAAACTGTACGTCTACCTCTACCCCTTTGATTCTGGCGTCTACATTATACGTTTTACCATTATATGGGGGGAAGTTAGGTATTGAGTACCAGAAGTTTAGATTGTCGATCTTATTGTCATAGGCAGATACGTTCCATTGAAAAGTCGAGTAAACACCAGAAAAGCCAACTTCAATATTGTTAGATTTTTCAGGTTCTAATTCAGGATTTGTTAGCAGACTAGAATAAGTTGGTGCTTTATAGGCTGTTCCGTAGCTTGCTCGAACTCGATGTTTCTCATTCAACTTATATCCGACAGCGATAGCCCAAGTATTGTAGTTATCGTACTTATCATGCCTATCATGGCGAGCATTTGCTTCGAGCGTTAGCGCCTCATGTTGATAGCTGGCACTCACAAATCCACCAATATTAGTCCTACTTTCACCCGCTAGACTATGCTTACTGCCATAACTAAATGCATCATCATCCAAGGACTCCCTACGCCAATCAAGCCCTCCCCCAATTTCAACTGAAGAATCTAGCTGGTATAAGTTAGCCCATTGTAGATTCAACATATCGGTTGTTGAATGGGTTGATGCTTTGTCTCGACCCTCTGATTGCTTATAGTTTTTCGAATTTACAACCTGATAATTGGCATTAATAAAACTTTGCCAATCGCCACTCTGATGATCCAACTGAGCTGTTACTGCGTTTCTTTCTGATTCACCATGGTTCTTACCATAGGATTCATACTCCGTCGCATTATCAAACCAGCTCGCAGAAATGTACCCCGATGTTTCCTCAGAAACTTTATGCTCATAGCTCAATAGCATATTTTGGGCAGAAGAACCGTGTTTATCGCCCGCGTTACTCACTAGAGGACGGACATTATAGCCATCAATTTGGTCAAAACCTGCAGCTACTTGTAGATGTCCGTTTTCATTAACATCAGATTTTGTGACAAAGCTGGCCTCTTTGTGCCCCAAACTACCCATCCCAATAGAAACCTGCTTTCTATCATCGCCTAATTTAGAGCGAGTAATAATATTAACTACCCCACCAATAGCATCAGAACCGTACTTCGCAGCGCTGGGGCCGCGAATCACCTCGATTCTCTCAACCATGCCTATTGGAAATTGATTAATACTTGTCCCTGAGCCGACAGAAGAGCTTGCTCTGACTCCATCAACCATCACTAACGTATGACTACTGTTTGCACCGCGAATCATTACGCTTGTATTTTGCCCTCTACCACCATTGTGAGTCACCTCGACCCCAGGCATTCTTTTTAGAACATCAGCGACTGATTTTGCTTGAATTCTTTCTATATCGTAACGAGTCGCTACATTCATGGCCGCCAATACTGAGTCAGCCGACTGCTCAAATCGATTCGCCGTCACGACCATCGTTTCGTCAGCTTGCAGCTCTTGTGCGGATAATAATGAGGAGTGAGTCAGTAGCGACGCCACTGCGGTCGCTAGAATGGTTTTGTTCATTGCTTTTTCCTAAATCGCGAGAATCCTTTTGAGCAACGCCATGATTAATTGTTATGAATGGCGAGCTCTATTCACTGGCAGGTATTCGGACTTAAGAGCGCGTTATCCCAAGTAGGTAACTCCTACGGCTTCACTTCCCACCTTATCTTAGGCAGTGTTTGGGTCTTACCCGAAGCTTTCGTTCTCTTTATACCGCTGCGCGTCAGTTCTGGATTCTCACCAGATTCCCTTTTCAGGCTAACTGCGTTGATTTCACAACCTGTACTCAACAAAGTTAGCCACCAGCTTGGCTAGGATAGTAGATTTCTAGACGGCTGTTGTCTAGATGTTATTTTCACGAACTATTGTGTTAACACTCATCATCCCGGCAATTAAAAGATACGCTAAACTCACTAAAACCATACAAGACTGGACAAACGATGTGGATTGAATAAAATCTGCGCTCCTTGTTTCTAGAAACCAAAAGGCATGACCTCATGGCAACACTTGATGTGAACCCAGACCGCTACCGCGAACAACTGGAAGAGAAAACCCAACGTCTTACTGAGATGTTTGCACCTTACAACGTGCCAGAGTTGGAAGTTTTCGAATCTCCAGAGCAGCATTATCGTATGCGCGCAGAATTTAGAGTGTGGCACGAAGGTGAGGACATGTACTACGTCATGTTCAATCAAGAGACTAAGGAAAAATATCGCGTTGATCAGTTTCCAGCCGCAAGCCGCCTGATCAATGACTTAATGCCGTTACTTGTCGATGCAATGAAAGACAACGAAGCACTGCGCCGCAAGTTGTTTCAAGTTGACTTCTTATCAACCTTAAGCGGTGAGATCTTAGTGTCTCTGCTTTACCACCGTCAGTTAGATGATGCATGGATTACAGAAGCCAAAGCACTCAAACAGCGTTTAAACGATGAAGGCTTTAACCTGAATTTGATCGGCCGCGCGCGTAAGATGAAGATTGTTTTAGACCAAGATTACGTGGTTGAAAAGCTCAACGTCAATGGTGACAGCTACATCTACCAGCAAGTTGAAAACAGTTTTACCCAACCTAATGGTATCGTTGCACAAAAGATGCTGGAATGGGCCGTTGACTGTACCCAAGAGAGTCAAGGCGACCTACTAGAACTTTACTGCGGTAATGGCAACTTTTCACTGGCGTTGGCACAAAACTTTGACCGCGTGCTCGCGACTGAGCTTGCTAAACCTTCGGTTGAGTCGGCACAATTTAATATCTCAGCCAATAACATTGATAACGTTCAGATCATTCGCATGTCTGCAGAAGAGTTTACTGAAGCAATGGAAGGCAAACGCGAGTTCCGCCGCTTGAAGCAGCAAGGCGTCGAACTCAGCAGTTACAACTGCAACACTATCTTCGTTGATCCACCTCGTTCTGGTATGGATATTGATACTTGTAAAATGGTACAAGGCTATGAGCGTATTCTTTATATCTCATGCAACCCAGATACGCTAAAAGACAACCTAGACGTATTGGCAGAAACCCATAATGTGACGCGTTTTGCCTTGTTTGATCAGTTCCCTTACACCCACCACATGGAAGCGGGTGTGATGCTGGAGCGCAAAGCGTAACGCTTAACTTTACTGGGAATTAAATACAAAAAAAGCCGCGTACTGCGGCTTTTTTTCGTTTAATCGCTACTTATTGCTGCTTCACAATGTAGCCGAGCTTTTTGCCCACCCATAACATCAGCACCAAGGTGACGATGATCGCAAAGAAGTTCGAGCCGGTTTCAGGGTACTGAGCACGCAGAAACGCTGAGTAACCAAACGCACCAACAAAGAAACACGCCAGCCCCACGAGTGGGATGTCTTCTGCTACTGGGTTACGCAAGTACTCTTGATACAAGCTTTGAACCGCCAGCACCATGGCTATCAGTGGAAAAATCGAAAACGAAACTTCGCTCACGGTTAGGCCAGCCAGTAATGCGTTACCACACATCCCTGCAATCAAGGCCAATAATAGAGTTTTCTTTTCAGACCCAAAGTCTTTTTTTGTCGCTTCACTAGACATAAGTTCAACCTGCCTTACTGTTTATAGTTGCACGTTCTTTTCGGTACATATATGCACCTTTCGCAATAATTCTCAATTGAGCGACTAAACGCTCGGTTTGTTCTTCTCGGGCACTTTTGTCTAAGTCTAACGCCTCAGCGCCTGAACTGAAGACTAAAGTAACCGATGCCTCCGCTTGGATGGCCGCCTCTTCACGCGTCATCCCCGTCGAAACCAAATATTCGGTAAGTTCGGCCGCAAAATGCTGCATTTCACGGGCCACCGCCGCTCGAAAGGCCGCCGATGTACCGGATCGCTCTCGCAGTAACAGACGAAAAACGTTTGGACTGCTTTCAATGAACTCCATAAAGGTTTCCACTGATGTGCGGATCACACTGCCTTCCTTAACAATTCGCTGCCTAGCTTGACGCATCAATTGACGCAGCAACAAGCCCCCTTCATCCACCATGGTTAAACCCAGTTCATCCATGTCTTTAAAATGGCGATAAAAAGAGGTCGGGGCGATCCCCGCTTCTCGAGCTACTTCTCGCAAGCTTAAGTTGGAAAAGCTGCGATCAGCGCTCAGCTGGCTGAACGCGGCGTCGATCAAAGAGCGACGGGTTTTTTCTTTTTGTTGAGCTCGAATTCCCATGAATTTTTCTACTTCATCGTTTATAAATTTGGCCACGCGCTCTCGCGTACCCATTTACTATACCGCGAAAGCAGCGACTGTCCATTTGAAGAAAGCCCCTACTTTACGGATTTTCACAACAATTGCTTATCTCGGCGTTGGAGTTATTAGCCAGTTCACAAATTCTCTTTACCTTGCAACGTGATCCCATCCACTCTCTGATGGGTCTATTATTTATCCAATCACGGAATGAGTTAAGATAAGGATAATATAATGTTAACGTTCACAACAAAGGCTAAATTATGACCTCTACTCACTTTGATGCAATTGTAATTGGAAGCGGCCCAGGTGGTGAAGGGGCTGCGATGGGGCTAACAAAAGCCGGGCTCAATGTTGCAATTATCGAACGTGAAAGCAGTGTGGGTGGAGGGTGTACTCACTGGGGAACCATTCCTTCCAAAGCACTGCGCCACGCGGTAAGCCGGATCATAGAATACAACAATAACCCACTTTTTTGTCATAATAACACCAGCCTTCACGCGACGTTCTCTACCATTTTGGGCCACGCAAAGAGCGTTATCGACAAACAGACTCGCATGCGCCAAGGCTTTTACGATAGAAACGAATGCCAGCTCATTTTTGGTCAAGCGCACTTTGTGGACTCCAACACGGTCGCGGTCACCCAACCCGATGCGAGTGTAGACCACTACACCGCAGATAAGTTCGTCATTGCCACGGGCTCGAGGCCATACCAACCAAACAACGTTGATTTTAATCATCCGAGAATTTACGACAGCGACTCCATTTTGTCGCTCGAGCACGACCCTCGCCACATCATCATTTATGGGGCGGGCGTGATCGGTTGTGAATACGCGTCTATCTTCCGCGGCTTAGATGTGAAAACCGATTTGATCAATACCCGTGATCGGTTACTCTCTTTCTTAGATAACGAAACATCAGACGCCCTTTCATACCACTTTTGGAACAGTGGGGTGATCATTCGTAACGACGAAACGTTCGAAAAAATAGAAGGTACCGATGAAGGAGTGATCATTCACTTAGAATCGGGCAAGAAAATGCGAGCCGACTGTCTTCTGTATGCCAATGGTCGAACTGGTAATACCGACAAACTCAATTTAGAGGCAACGGGCCTAAGCGCGGATTCACGCGGGCAACTGGCAGTAAACAATAACTACCAAACCAGCGCCGAACACATTTATGCGGTGGGTGATGTGATTGGCTACCCCAGCCTTGCAAGCGCGGCGTACGATCAAGGGCGCTTTGTCGCTCAAGCGATCACCAAAGGTCAAGTCGATAACTACCTCATCGATGATATCCCAACGGGTATTTACACCATCCCTGAAATCAGCTCGGTAGGGAAAACCGAACAAGAGCTTACCGCGGCCAAAATCCCTTACGAGGTGGGTCGCTCCTCCTTCAAGCATTTGGCTCGAGCGCAAATTGCGGGGAAAGATATTGGCTCACTCAAGCTACTCTTCCACCGAGAGACCAAGGAAATTCTCGGCATTCACTGCTTCGGCGAGCGGGCTGCTGAGATCATTCATATCGGTCAAGCAATTATGGAGCAAAAGGGCAGTGCCAATACGATTGAGTATTTTGTTAACACCACGTTTAACTACCCAACCATGGCTGAAGCGTATCGTGTCGCGGCACTCAATGGATTAAATCGACTTTTCTAATGCCATCCGTTACAAAAATGGACGCCTCTAGCGCGTCCATTTTTTCGTTCTCGACACTGGCACTTTTAAACGAGAAATCGACCAGAGCGCCACTGCAACCAAAAGACGACGCCAAGGCCTAGGCCACGCATGGCCATAAAGCTCAGCATGGCAATCCAAAGGGCATGATTGCCTAAAGATTCAAACGTAAAGAACATCACGAAGAACAGACTGGTTGCAATAAACATACTATTGCGCATTTCTCGTCCTTTGGTGGCACCGACAAAAATACCATCCAATAAAAAACACCACATCGAAACCAGTGGCATCGCAATTAACCAAGGCAAATATTGGTAAGCCTGCGCCTGCACAACATCAATACTGGTGATCATGGCGATCATGCTGTGGCCAAACACTCCAAACAGCAGAGTCAGCGCTAAACTGATCATCAAACTCCAGAAAGTTGTGCCCACCAAAGAGTCTGATAATGCCCCTCGATTTTTCGCACCGATCGCCTTTCCGACCATGGCCTCCATCGCATAGGCAAAGCCATCCATACCATAAGAGATGATCATCAAGAAACTCATCAGCACCGCATTGGCAGCGACAATATCGTCTCCGTAACTGGCGCCTTGGAAAGTCATAAAGCTGAACGCCGCCTGCAAACACAAAGAACGCAGGAAAATATCGCGGTTCAAACGAACAAACCGTCCCATTCCATGAGTGATCCCGCTGCGCCAAGGCCAAGGCAGCCCCATTTGTCGCCACGTCCGCCACACAAAAAACAGGCCGAGGGAGAAGCCCGAGTAGTCAGCAATAACAGATGCGAGTGCTGCGCCTTCGACTTTCCAGCCCAACACCAAGACAAACAGCACGTCGAGCAAAATATTACTCAGGTTAGAAACAATCACAATCCACATGGGAGCTTTGGCGTTTTGAGTGCCTAACAACCAGCCTAAAATAACAAAATTGGCCAATGCGGCTGGCGCACTCCAAGCACGGACAGTGAAATACTGCTGCCCATAGTGTTTTACCTGCTCGCTGGCATCACTCAAGGCAAACACACCATCCGCTATCCAACGATGAAATAATAGAAAAACAACGGCAAACAGCAGTGCCATCAGCATGCCTTGCATACCAACTTTGGCGAGCTTTTCTCGCTGATCGGCGCCATATGCCTGCGCGGCAAGCCCGGTCGTCGCCATACGTAGAAAGCCCAACAACCAAAATGTTACGCTGATCATGGTGCTGCCTAACGCCACACCACCGAGATACCATGAATGCTCTAGGTGGCCAATTACCGCCGCGTCGACTAAACCAAGCAGCGGAACCGTAATATTGGATAGCACCATTGGGATCGCCAGCACCAGCACTTGCTTGTGCAGCGACCATTTTGAAAGAGTGGTAAATAAAGAAGTGTTCACATCGACCTCGTCAGTTAGTGTGACGAGGGTAACGACTATAAGATCAGGTTGCAATCACCAACGCATCTGCAATACCAAAGGGGTTAAAGTGTGTTTAAAGGCCATTTTTGCCAGCCAGCGTTGCCACGCTTTCCAACGCATGCACTCCCCTTCGATGGGCGATTGCACTTTGATCCATTGAGCCCAAGGCAGCCACTGACTAAATTGCTGTGCAGGATCGGCAAAACCATGCTGATAATTTGTTGCTCCCAACTTTTTACCTAACCAAGTTTGCGCTCTATCCCCCGCAACAACAAAACAAGTTTGCGCGTGGATAAATCGACGGGCGAGCCCAAGCATAAATTGGCCAATTTGCACTTGAGTGCACTTAAGCAAAGCGTGATCACAGACAATCAACACGGCGGCGTCTTCCGGGATCCCCAACTCATCGAGCCAGGCACTTTGCGTCACATCACCACAACGCAACTGATAACGCTCACTCGGGTGAAATAGCTTTTGCCGCCACAGTAAGTTCTCACTGATATCGAGCTCCACCCAATGACAACGGCCGTTATCTAAACGATAAAAGCGGGTATCTAGGGCAGCTCCCACATTGAGCACCCAAGCATCAGGATATTGCTTAAGAAAAGAGTGTACCGCCTCATCGCAAAGATGAGTAAGGGAAGCGTGGAGTAGTTGCTGTTGATCGATATCGCCCGTTAAACAATCCGGTGCAAGATGACAACGTCGACAGGCATTGGCAGCAATGGGGTCAAACACTAATCCGCCATCTAGCATACTTTCGCGGCCTCGAAGCCACATGGGTTGCAAGAGGTGGTTGGGGATCTGGAACTGAGAGTGTGCGGATTTCGCTTTCAACGGAGTCATTATCATCTTCCCTATAATAATAGATAGATGATAATGACTATCATTTAGTTTTGCAAAGGTAAATTACATCCAATCGCTGTTACGGATCACACCAACAGCAATACCTTCAATCGCGAGGTGCTGACAAGTTAAGTCTACTTTGATCGGCTCAAACTCTTCGTTTTCGGCATGCAGTAGCACCGTTGCGCCTTTACGCTCTAGACGTTTTACCGTGACATCCTCGTCGACTCGCGCCACCACGACTTGGCCATCTCGTACGTCTTGGGTTTTGTGCACTGCGAGTAAATCGCCATCAAGGATACCGATGTCTTTCATGCTCATGCCGTTAACGCGCAATAAAAAATCGGCATGGGGCTTAAACATCGACGGGTCAACCTGATAATGGGTTTCGACGTGTTCTTGGGCCAATATTGGCTCTCCAGCGGCAACTTGACCGATAAGCGGTAAGCCGTCTTCTGCTTCGTCTTCTACCAGAATACGGATCCCACGTGAGGCTCCTGGGATAATTTCAATCACTTGCTTGCGAGCGAGGGCCTTTAGGTGCTCTTCGGCCGCATTTGCAGAGCGAAAGCCAAGCTCTTTCGCAATTTCTGCGCGAGTTGGTGGCATTCCTGATGCTTCAATCTTATCTTTAATAAGCTCGAAGACTTGTTGTTGTCGGGCCGTTAATGGCTTCATAGAGTCACCTGTCTGTTTATACAGTTAACTGTGAGTATATCCAGTGACCACAATAATTCAAATACAATTGTTTATTTTTTAACGCATTTCGTCTTTGGATCACTTAATTTGCGCTTAAATAGCCACGATTTCTTAACTGAACAACATAAACCACATGCATAAACATGATCAGAATTTATGCATTATAGATAAAAGGTTCGACCAGTTTCTGATATCCTTGCAATGTAATTACTAATGATGTTCGCGTTTAAAACGCGAAGTGCAGTTTCAACACCGCTAAGGCAGTATACCGTTATGTCTTCTGGAGACACTTTTTCTCGCACACTACTAAAGCTTCCACTCGCGGCTTTAGTAAAAGGCACCACCATCCCTTCGAATCCAATTACCGATCTTGGGATCGATATTACTAAACCGATTGTCTACGCATTGCCATTTCGTTCCAATGTCGACTTAGTCACCCTACAAAAATACGCGCGTGAGTTTGGCTTACCTGACCCACTATCGCCGTTAGAGATTAATGGCCAGACATTTGGTCGCTTTGTTTTTATCACTTCACGCCCAACGCTATTACATAAAGACAGTGACGCTCCTGAAGAGTCCATCGAACTATTTTCAGAACTTTTGCAGCTGCATAGCCATGATAGTGAGTTAGATATCCAAGTGCTTCCTGTAACAGTCATGTGGGGGAGAAAGCCAGGCAAAGAAGAGAAGCAAAAGCCTTATCTAGAAGCGATGAATGGCCCGCAAAAAATGGCGGCCATCGCACTTTCTGGGCGTGACTGTATGGTACGTTTTAGCCCAGTCGTTTCACTACGCTACATGGCTGACAGCCATGGGGTAGATAAAGAGATTGCCCATAAGCTGACCCGAGTTGCTCGCATTCACTTCTCTCGTCAAAAAATGGCCGCTTCTGGCCCTAACTTACCCAATCGTCAAGTGCTGTTTGATCGCCTCCTCAAATCCGAAGCGATCAAAAAAGCCATAGAAGACGAAGCGAATAGCAAAGGGATCAGCCAAGAGAAAGCACAAAAAGAAGCGCAAGCCATCATGGATGAGATTGCGGCGAACTTCTCTTACTCATTGGTGAAACGAGGCGAACGCCTACTCGGTTGGTTATGGAACCGCTTATACCAAGGTCTCAACATCAGTAATGCCGCGACTGTGCGTAAGCTCGCGCAAGATGGCCACGAAATCGTCTACGTGCCTTGTCACCGTAGCCATATGGACTACCTACTGCTTTCTTATGTGCTGTTCCGTGAAGGCATGGTGCCTCCGCATATTGCCGCAGGCATCAACTTAAACTTTTTCCCAGCCGGGCCGATTTTCCGCCGCGGAGGCGCGTTCTTTATAAGGCGCAGCTTTAAAGGCAACAAGCTCTACTCGACCATTTTCCGAGAATACCTTGCAGAGCTCTTTACTAAAGGCTACTCGGTGGAGTACTTCAGTGAGGGCGGCCGTTCTCGCACAGGCCGTTTATTGCAAGCCAAAACTGGTATGCTAGCGATGACCATTCAAGCCATGTTACGCGGCTTAAACCGCCCTGTAACCTTAGTGCCAGTTTATATCGGTTACGAGCACGTTATGGAAGTCGCCACCTACGCCAAAGAACTGCGTGGCAAGCGCAAAGAAAAAGAGAATGCAGGCTTAGTGCTGCGAACGCTACGTAAGCTGCGTAATTTTGGCCAAGGTTACGTCAACTTTGGTGAGCCTATTCAGCTTAATCAGTATTTGAACGAACACGCGCCAAACTGGACCAACGATATCGACCCTGTCGAAAGCCAAAAACCGCAATGGATGAATCCTGTGGTCAATCAACTCGCTGAAAAAATGATGACCCACATCAACGATGCCGCGGCGGCCAATGCGTTAACCCTGTGTGCCACGGCACTGCTTGCCTCTCGTCAGCGTGCTTTGTCTCGTGATACCTTAGTAGCTCAAATTGATTGTTATCTATCACTACTTAAAAACGTCCCTTATTCAGAGACCTGCACTCTGCCAACTAAGAGTGCCAATGAGTTAGTGACCCATGCGGAATCATTAGATAAGTTTGTAATTGAAGCCGACAGCATGGGGGATATTATTTCCCTGGATCGTCAGCAATCGATTTTGATGACTTATTACCGAAATAACATCATTCACTTACTCGCGATCCCATCTCTGATTGCCCAGTTGGTGATCCAACATCAGACCTTGAGCTTAACGGGAATTCAGCGCAGTGTGACCACGCTATACCCGTTCTTGAAAAAAGAGCTGTTCTTACGTTATGAAGAGTCGCAGCTTAATGATGTGGTCAGCATGACCATCAATGAACTGGTGCGCCAAGGGTTATTAACCCAAACCGAGCAACACATCAGCCTAAACCAAGCTCATATTCAATCGTTAATGCTACTGTCACGCACGATTTTGGAAACGCTGCAGCGCTATTCAATTGCCGTTTGCCAGTTAGTGGCTCAGCCAGAGCTTGGAAAGGCCGATTTGGAACAAAAGAGCCAACAAGTGGCGCAACGACTTGGTCAACTGCACGGCGTTAATGCCCCTGAGTTTTTTGATAAGGGAGTCTTTTCTGCGCTGTTTAATACTCTAAAAGAGCAAGGCTATGTGGATCAGAATGGCAATTGCGATTTAGACAAAACGCAAACGCTGGCCGATATGCTGTCGGATTTAGTCTCAACGGAAGTGAAACTGACTATCCAAGAGAGCATTCACCAAGATAGTGTTCAATAGCGCTTCGAGCACTCAAACCACCACCCGTGTGATATAGGGTGAGAAGCAATAAAAAAGCGGCTTTATCTAAGCCGCTTTTTATTACCTACCAAAAGCTCACAAGTAAGCCTATCGTTATCGCCATCCCAACATAGTTGTTATTCAGGAAAGCTCTAAAGCAAGGTTCTCGTTCTCGGCTGCGGATCTGTTGCTGCTGATAAACAAACAATGCCCCAGCAACAAGCACCCCCCAATAATAGCTACTCCCCAATGACATCCAGCCACCAAGGATAATAAACAAAATGATCACGGCCAGCTGCAGTACACCAATCATCAACTTATCAAAACGGCCAAACAAGATCGCGGTCGATTTAATGCCGATATTCACGTCATCATCGCGATCGACCATCGCGTATTGCGTGTCATAAGCGATAGTCCATAACGCATTCGCAGCAAACACCAGCCAAACTTGTACTGGGAGCGCATTGGCCTGCGCAGCCCAAGCCATTGGGATTGCCCAACTAAACGCTAAGCCTAAAAAGAGCTGTGGCAGGTGAGTAAAACGTTTCATAAAAGGGTAAATGAAAGCTAGAACGATCCCTGCAAAAGAGAGCTGAATGGTTAAGCGGTTCATGCTTAATACCAAAACAAAAGAAAGCACCGCAAGCACAAAAAATAGTACTAATGCCTCCTTGCTCGACACTAGGCCAGCGGGCAGAGGACGCTGTTTCGTTCGCTCTACATGGCCATCAAAATTACGATCGGCATAATCATTGATCACACACCCGGCCGAACGCATCAAAAACACCCCCACCACAAACACAACCAAAACGTCAATGCGTGGGAAACCTTGCGCAGACAATATCAGTGCCCACAAGGTTGGCCACAGCAGAAGCAAAGTTCCGATCGGTCTGTCTAGGCGCATCAACTTAAAGTATGCGCTCGCTTTTGCCATCATCATTTATGAAGCCACCTGTGGGTACATTGGAGAGTTGGGTAAAAATAGTTCGGCCACTAGCATAGGCTTATGGTTCATCCACAACCGAGAGCGGCGCGCCAACAAGCGCCCTTGGGGAGTGTCGGCCCAACCAACTTCTAATGCGTCTCGCTTGACGTTATCGGTACTAAACACCGTTAAGCCAAGTGGGATATCCCCTTGCTTAGCAAGATCATGTTGTTGATCTTGCATTGAAGAGAGTGGGATCAACGTTCGCCCAAGCACCCACTCGTTTTCATCTCCAGATAAAATGACTTCTCGTACTAGGCAATCTTCAGCTGCCAAGCAGCCTCTTTCCTGCGTAGAAAGCTGCTTTGCCACAACCATGTCATTCGTCAGCAAGTTCACACTCAACGTTTGGCACTCTTGCGCCAATAGCCGTGAAAGTGAACCCGATTCCATTAACCACTGGCGAGATCTTTCATCTTCAAACGAGAAAAATTCCGGTTGCTGCCAGCTTACATTTTTGAGGGCGGTAAAGTACAACGATCTCAACTCATCCATACCATTATTCTATTCGTCACATTATGGTTTACAATAACGCTTTATATCGGAAAATTTCTTTCAATTTGGTCACTGTTGACCCACTATTGTAACAGACAAATCCGTTCCGAATATCGTCATCGGCCTAAAGAAAAGACACAATTATGCACCGACACTTGCTTGCTAAAATATTATTGGTTTTCACTGCGTTAATTTCTTTCTCCTCTTATGCTGAAGAAGAAGAGCAGACAGGGCCGAAATTCGCCTATTTCACTTTGCAGCCCGACCTCACCACCAACTTCCACACCAGTGGCAAAAAGCTGGGTTACCTGCAAGTTCGTATCGATATCATGGTGAATGATTCCAGCTACGTACCTCTACTAGAGCAACACAACCCACTGATCCGAGACGCGGTGGTCGAAATGCTCGGTCAACAAGGTGAAGAAGTGGTGAAATCCCTTTCTGGCCGTGAAGAGCTAAGAAAGAAGATGATCGATCAGCTCAATGAGCTTTTATTGGCTGAAACAGGCAAAACCATTGTTGCCGATCTGCTGTTTACCAAATACTTATACCAGTAGCGACTGGCCAGCATCGAATAGTAAAAAAGACGGCCATGGCGCCGTCTTTTTTGCTATTACACGCACTGACATCGCTATCATGGCTGGGAATTGCTCTGAGCGTTGAATCGATGCGCATCAGACAGGCCAAGCCCTATCCCCGCGAGCAAGCCGACTAAGTGAGCGGTATTGGCAATCGCCATAAACGGTTGCACGAACCCCAGCACCAACCACACTAGCATAAATCCGATAATAGGCTTTGGCAGCACTAACCCTTGCTGGGGCGCCTTGACGCTGATCATCCATAAATAGCCCAGCAACGCATACACGACTCCAGATAAACCACCAAAATTCGCGCCTTCTACCCAATACTGGCCAGCACCAGATAAAGCGGCAGATACAACGAAGATCTGCAGCAGTTTTCCACTGCCTAGACGCTTTTCAATATCGCCACCAAACTGCCACCACCACAATAGATTGAACACAATGTGGGTAATGGAGAAATGCAGCACCGCGTGAGAGATCCACCGCCATAGCTCAAACTGCTGGCCGGCAAACGCAGGAAAATGCAATAAGCTAAACACCTGCTGGGCAAGGCTAAATTGCAGTAGCGCAAACACCAACACAGAAACCACCATCACCACGAGGGTGAGTGGGCCGGCCTTGCTTTTTATCATCGCCAATAAACTGGGCATGGGGTAATGGAAACGTCGAGTACGTGTTTCTGCCATCTCCCATGATGCCGCCTGATATTTGGCTTGAGTCGGATCAGCTAAGAAATGGCGCAACTCCGCTTCCGCTTCCGTTTGGTGCTCGGCACTTTTTAACCAAAGTGCAAATTGGCCATCGCCTTCCGGCATCATGTCTATTTCGATTTGACGCGAGGCCATGTAGTCGATAAACGCCTGAGCTAACCTTGGGTTATTTATACTGATCAATCTGATCATAGTGACCTCTTGCTATTCGCCGCTGATAAAGGGCAACTGCTGTTTCCAAGCTTCAAAACCGCCTTCGACACTATACACTTCATCGTAGCCCTGATTTATCAAATACTGCGCTGCCCCTTGGCTGCTGATGCCGCGATAACACAACACCAATACTGGTTGCTCATAGGGGTACAAACTCATAAAGCGCCCGATTGAATCATTGGTCAGATGGAAAGCCTCCGCTGGCCGTGATTGGGCAAAAGATTGCGGATCACGAATATCGACCAGCACCGCATTACGCTCACTCATCAATTTATAAGCCGCGACGACGCCTATTGGCAAAAACGTTTCCATAACTCTCCCTTCCAATGCTGATATAAGTGACTGCCATTGTAACGTATCCAAAGGCCAAGCGAGAATTCAAACCTTATTTCGCGCTTTGGCTGTGCAAAACTCCACCAGTTGTGGATAAATCTGTGAATTGCGTTGATAAAGTAGAAAATGGATCTTGGATCCACTACATGTAGTGATGATCCTTGTTTATCTGTGTGTAAATAAAAAAGTATCCCCACCGCGACTTCGCCGCGCATCCCCCGTAATAGGCCGTTTTAGCCCTTAGTGTAAAGAATTACCCCACAGAGTTATCCACAATTTATTTTCCCACTATGGATCTTCTGGCAATAAAAAAGCCGAGATCATTTGATCTCGGCTTATGTCATTCTGACTCTATGGAACTAGAAGTCGCCTACCGCTAACTTTAGCTTTTTCATGGCGTTCTTCTCGAGCTGACGGATACGCTCTGCTGATACACCGTAAGCGTCGGCAAGTTCTTGTAGAGTGGACTTCTGGTCGTCTAACCAACGCGAGCGAACAATATGCTGGCTACGCTCATCAAGCGTCGCAAGGGCATTGCTCAAGCGGTTGTTGGTGTGTTGCTCCCAGTTATCGGCTTCAATGTTTTCGGCAATGTCTGACTGTTTGTCTTCTAAGTACAGTACCGGCGCAGAATACGCAGCGCTTGATTCATCGTCTTCTGCTGGTAACTCGAAGGCTGCATCTTGTGCCGCCAGACGAGATTCCATCTCTCGCACTTCTGAAGGCGCGACACCGAGTTCACGAGCGACGGTTTCCACTTCGCCATTATTAAACCAACCAAGGCGCTTTTTATTCTTACGCAGGTTGAAGAACAATTTACGCTGAGCTTTGGTGGTTGCGATTTTAACGATACGCCAGTTACGTAATACGTACTCATGGATCTCTGCTTTGATCCAGTGAACAGCGAAAGAGACCAGACGAACCCCCACTTCTGGGTTGAAACGTTTTACCGCTTTCATCAAGCCAATATTACCTTCCTGAACCAAGTCAGCCATCGGTAAGCCATAGCCAGAATAACCACGGGCAACATGGACAACAAATCGAAGGTGAGAAAGGATCAAGCCTTTCGCAGCATCAATTTCACCTTTGTAGTGTAATCGTTCGGCGAGTTCACGCTCCTCATCAACAGACAACATTGGGTAGCTGTTTGCTGATCGGATGTAGCTGTCTAAGCTATCTTGTGTAACTAGAGCCATTGGATACGCTGGGTTTGCCATTCAATTCCTCGTTTGTTCTTTCACTGTAGAGCAATGTGTAATCTAACCTGCCTATCTTGAACTGAAAATGAACAGCTTTCAAGAAAGGGAAGCTTATTATCCATAGATCTTTGTCTCGTACAAGTAACAACTGTGTTACAGATGCGACTTAACCATCAAATATGACCAAAAGATCCTAGACAGGTTCAATTTCTTTTAGGTGGCGCTGAGTCGACAATTTAGCAGCCATAAGGCCAAGTAGCGTGCCTGTCATCAGTAAAAATACTGTTTCATCCCAGTTCATCCCGATCAAACGAAACTGACTGTCATACAAATTGGCCAGCTTTTCTACCGCACCGTTTAATAAGATAGTCACCGCGGCCGTTAAGATCCATGCTGTAATGGCGCTTATGCCACCAAACCAGAAACCGGTATACAAATAAGGACGCAAAATAAAGCTGTCGGTTGCGCCAATCAACTTCATCACTTTAATTTCTTCTTTGTGCGCTAATATGTTGAAACGAAGGGTATTACCGACGATGAGAAATACCGCGCCCAACATCAATACGCCAAGAGCAATGGCAAGGCCTGTTGCGACGTTATTGATCGCGCCCAGTCGCTCTAACCAATCTTCATCCATGCGCACATCGGTCACAACAGGTAACTGCTGCAGCTTGGTCGTTAACGCTTTGAGCTCGGTGGGCGTATCAAGCGAGGGAGTGACTTCTAAAACGGCCGGCAAGGCGTAATCATCCAGCAAGGATAGGGCTTGCTCAAGACCCGCGTGCTGGCTCATGTCTTCGAGCCCTTGCTGAGAAGAGATGTACTCCACCGCCTCAACATCGGACCAACCTTCCAGCTCATCTTTGAGCACCATAATGCGAGCTTCTGGGGTTTGCTCAACCAGAAATAGGTTAATTTGCGAAGAGGCACTCATGCCCTCTGCGGCCACGCTTAGGTTTTTTCCAACCAAATAGAGGCAGGCAGGCAGCGTTAAAGCAACGGAAATGACCGCGAGCGTCAGCAAATTTCCTAACGGCCTTTGCGTTAGTTCGTAGAGTGAACGCTTGGCTTGTTTAATATGAGTGGCCACAAAACCATCTCTTTTTGGCTTGGACTTATTCCCCATAAGAGGCTACCTCACTCAAAAAGCCTTGGTTCAATTCCAAACGGCGATACTGGGGACGAGTATTCATCAAGTCCACATCGTGCGTAGCGAACAATACCGATACACCTGCGCGATTGAATTCATCAAACAAGCTTAACACTCGGTTCGAGAGATCTTGGTCTAAGTTACCCGTTGGCTCGTCGGCCAGCAGCAGCGTTGGGCGATTGACGACCGCACGCGCAATACCGACTCGTTGCTGTTCACCGCCAGATAGCTGATTTGGCAAACAGCGGGCTTTATCGAGTAAATCGGTTTTGTCTAACGCCGCACAGACACGGCGCTTAATTTCGTTTTCTGATACCGACTCGATACGCATAGGCAGTGCAACGTTGTCGTAAACCGTGCGATCCATCAGTAAGCAATGTTCTTGAAAAACAATACCGATGTTGCGTCTCAAATAAGGAATATCTCGACTACGAATGCGAGTAATATCGTGGCCATTAAAACTGATTTTCCCATCCGTTGGGCGTTCAATGGCGCAAATAAGCTTCAGCAGAGTACTTTTACCTGCACCAGAATGCCCACCAAGAAACGCCATCTCTCCACGACGTAAGTGGAAATCGACCTTTTGCAGCGCCTGACGGCCACCACGATATGCCTTACTGACTTGCTGAAAGTTAATCACGCCTTGTCCTTTTACTCTTCGCGACTAAATAGCGCGTCTACAAAATCCTGAGCTTCGAACGGACGAAGATCTTCAATACCTTCTCCAACCCCAATATAACGAATTGGAATTTGGAACTGATCGGCAATAGCAAAGATAACGCCACCTTTAGCCGTGCCGTCTAACTTACTTAAAGTAATACCGGTGATCGGTGCAACATCGCTAAATAGCTTCGCTTGGCTTATTGCGTTTTGCCCGGTTCCCGCATCCAGCGTTAGCATGATCTCGTGCGGGGCAGAGTCATCAATCTTCTTCATTACGCGAACAATTTTCTTCAACTCTTCCATCAAGTTGCTCTTGTTCTGTAAGCGACCAGCGGTATCGGCGATCACCACGTCAACGCCGCGCGCTTTCGCAGCTTCAATCGCATCGTAGATAACCGAAGCGCTGTCTGCGCCAGTATGTTGAGCGATCACTGGCACTTGATTGCGCTCGCCCCATACTTGCAGTTGCTCTACCGCGGCAGCACGGAACGTATCTCCCGCGGCAAGCATGACTTTTTTACCTTGGCTTTGGAATTGCTTGGCCAGTTTACCAATGGTCGTGGTTTTACCGACGCCATTGACGCCAACCATTAAGATCACGTACGGCGTTTTGCTGCTATCGACAACTAAAGGCTGCTCCACTTGGCTTAAGATATCGGTCATCTCTTCTTTCAGCAGGCCGTAGAGCGCTTCACCATCTTTAAGTTCACGATGGTTGGCTTTCTCGGTCAGGTTATCGATGATCTTAAGGGTGGTATCCATACCCACATCAGCAATCAATAACTGCTCTTCTAGCTCTTCAAAGAGGTCTTCATCGATTTTTTTGTCTTTAAATAGGCCAAAGAAACCCGCACCAATGTTCTCTTTGGTGCGGCTTAAGCTGCGCTTCAAGCGAGCAAAGAAGCTCTCGCTTGGCTTTTCTTGCTCTTGTACCCGTGGCTCTGATTGTTCCACTTCGGCGTCCAATGGCTCGCTCGACTCTGACGCGACCTCGGCCTCCAATGGTTCACTTGGCTCTGACTCGACCTCTGTCTCTTCACTCACTGCTTCGTCGGTTTGGGACGTTTCAATGCGCTCAATTTGCGGTTCATCAGATTCTGTAGCCGTTGCTTCAACTTCAGCCTCTAAACTCTCTTGGTTATTTTCTTGCGCCGCTTGGTTTTTATTATTTTGGTCTTCATCACCAAAACCAAGCCAAGATAACAATCCACGCTTTTTCTTTTCTGTCATCGAAAATCCTAAACATTACTTTATTGATCGCTGCAGAACTTGAGCGATAAATTAACAAAACTTTTCTGGTACACTTTGACGGTACAAAACTTATTTATACTATCACTTTATTTGCGGTCAAAAAATCCATGCAAAGACGTCGTCAGCAAAACACATCACAAAATAAAAACTCCACTGGCTTTGTGCGCATTATTAGCGGCCTATGGCGTGGAAGAAAACTCCCGGTTCACGATGCCCAAGGCCTTAGACCCACAACTGATCGTGTAAAAGAAACGTTATTCAATTGGCTTGCTCAAGATGTCCCCCAAGCAAAATGCCTCGACCTGTTCGCGGGCTCGGGTGGCCTTGGCTTTGAATCGGCTTCTCGTCAAGCCGAGCTCGTTACCATGTTAGAGCTTAACCCTAAAGCCTACCAGCAACTTTGTACCAATTGCCAATCACTCAAAGCCGACAACATTGAGGTGGTACAGACCGATGCGTTGCAATATCTGGCAAAACCGGGCCAGCCTTATGATGTGGTGTTCATTGACCCACCTTTCCATAAAGGGCTGCTGAGTGAAGTTATCACACTTTTGGAGCAAAATGATTGGCTTGCACCAAATGCTATGATCTATATCGAAACCGAAAAGGAGCTAAAATTAAATGACGCTCCTAACCACTGGCAGCTTTATCGCGAAAAAACCGCCGGTCAAGTCTGTTACCGCCTATTCGAAAGGGAAGCATAATGAAAATACTGCTCATGCTAGCAAAAGCCTCTATTGGCTTTGTTTGGTTTGTTTTGCTGGTCAACATCTTCTACCCATTTCCTGGTAATGCCGCGATTGCCTTATATATCATGACGGGCTTTTTGCTGTTCATGCACGCGATTCAAATGCTGATTTTTATTGGCGCTTTCGGTGATAAGGTCAATATGACCCGCTGGGAAAAATGGTCGATTCTGATCTTCGGGATTTTTGCCATGCTGGATATTCGCCGCAAATACATGAGCTAATCTCCCCTAAAGTCACAACCAAAAAGAGCAAAAGCGTACGCTTTTGCTCTTTTTATATGTCTCTTTGCCTAAACTTAACTGCCGCGGTGATCGATATCCGACTAAGCCGCTATAGCTTAAAATAGCTGCTCACGCCATTAAGTAGCATCTGAATAGAGATGATCACCAGCAACAGGCCCATAAGGCGCTCTACCGCGCGTAAGCCCCGCTCGCCAAGCAGTTTATGGAAAAAGTTATAAAACATCAGGATCAGGAAGCTAGCACCCCACGCGAGCAACACCGCCAATGACCAATCTAACATTCGATCGGGCTGCTGATTCGATAGCAAAAGCAACGATGCCAAAACCGACGGGCCGGCAATCATAGGGATGGCAATCGGCACTATATACGGCTCTTCACCCGCAGCAAGCCCCGTCACCCCACCAGGCTGAGGGAATATCATCTTGATCGCGATGATAAATAAAATGATCCCGCCGGAAATACTTAAAGTTTCGGGTTGAACATGAAGGAAGCTCAGAATGCTTTGCCCTGCAAATAAGAACAGGAACAAAATGATCAAAGCAAAAATCAACTCGCGAATAAGTACAATTCGACGTCGCTTAGGATCTAGGTGTTTTAATATCGATAACAGAACCGGTAGGTTACCCAGCGGATCCATAATCAAAAACAGCATCACAGCCGCAGAAAATATTTCCATGGAGACTCTTTAAAACGCAGTAGGAATAGTTTGCCGTGAGTAGGTTTTGCCCCTCAAGCGGCCTTGTTTAATGTTGGCAGAGCTTGGCCAAATTGAGGCTTAAGCCTTGCTCGGTTGCAACGATTTTGCCCTTCTCTAACAAAAATGACAGCAGTTGTTCTAAAGTCAGCCCCTGCAACTTGCAAGTGTGGAAACGAGCAGACTCACCATAGCGGCTGATCACTCGCTGCTGCAGTTGCTCTAGGCTCATCACCTCTTCTCGTAAGAGATCGATAACATCATGACCGTGGATAGAGTCGGACATAAGCGCTTTACTCCTGATTATAATTCATTAAGCCATCATGGTAGCACTCGCCATTAAGGTCAATGAAAAAACATATAACCCTGAAAAGCAGGCTTCGCCATAACGAAGCGGGGTGCGGTAATGATGGATCGCGAGTATGAGCTTAGAGGCGATTAAAATAAGACAGGCTACAAAGCCACCTAGCGGTAGCGAACTTTGTTCTGATAACCAGATTTCACCAGATGCCCAAGCAAGTTGCAACAACATACCGCCCATCACCGTCGCTGGAAATATCAAGCTATCCAACAAAGGCAAGAACAGCAATAACAAAATCACCCCCGCCGCCACTAACAAAGCCGGCAACCACCACACCATCTCCCCGTGCAGTTGTAACCAATAAAATTTACTTAAACAGGCAATGGCGGCAAGGGAGGCAACAAAACTAAATTGCTTCTTGTTAGGGAGTAGCGCGCAAAAGGTATCACTAACAAAAAAGAGGCTAAAGCCGGCGAGCATCCACGCCAATGTAGAGGACAAGGGCTCGAACAAAATCAACATAAGAGACAGCAGAATAACGCTGGCTAAGCGAAAGCGCATTAAGCGAGAAGCGATGGCATGACGACTTGCTGTTGAAGTTTGATTGAATGCACCCAAGTTTTGACCTCACTAAAAAATCATGCTGTTTTAGTTTTGTCGCATAGTGTATGGCTGACGCAGGGTAAGTCCAGATCCAATACTTAATAATTGGATCTGGATAGGGTTATCGCCTTTCTCTAGCCAGAAAGAGGAAAGAGCCTTTAAAACTCGGCGCTCATGCTGGTCTAACCATTATTAACCCTACTTAACCAACGCTCGCAGGCACCACTCCAGCCACTTATCAAACCCAGCACCAAGGCAAACGTTTGCATCACCTTGGCCAACATTAAAAACCACAAACATAAAGTGATACAAAACAAGTAATTACACAAAACCAATGGAGTTTATTAACGTTAGACAGATCAGGCAATAGTTCTCTGGAATTTCATCCTTTTTTAAGAAACTTGGCACGACAAATGACATGAAATCTCATTACCTACAGAAAAGCCGCCCAAACCCAGCTGGCAAACAGTGTTTTATTACCCGTAGCATCGAATGAGGCAATAAATAGATCGTTTTACACACCAACAAAGAAGAACAACAAACAAACTGATTTAATACCCGCAAAAACAACTAGTTACACAAGAGGCAATCTTGAAACGTGATGAAAGTGCAATTATTAAACAATCAAAACATGACATTAAATTGACTTACAAACGCCAAATTGACACAGGAAAACTTACTATTTTGAGGCTCAGAAAAGAAAAGACTTGATCAAACACCGAAAATGGTGCTATTCTTTTTGTCAACGGTTAATCAAAAAGATTTTAGGAGCAGTGTTATGATTTCTTCCTCTCAAAAACAAGGACTTGTGATGATCGCAGTAGTTGTTGGTTTAATGACACTGCCAATGATGTACTAAAACGCATCTCAAGATATTACAAATAAAAAAAGGGACGCATCATGCGTCCCTTTTTTTATATCTGTTTACTTAACAGGCATATACACCGTTTATTTGACTAAAAAGCCCCCTCAACCCTTTCGCATTCAGGGTAACTGAATGTGTTCGCGCAACTCATTCCAATGTACATAATAAAAACTCAGCGCCGCCAACGTGATTAACGTCATTAGGGTGATGGCCACTCCCCAAACAAAACGCCCGCTGCGTGGGGTGAGCTCTTTTTCACACTCATCACATACTTTTAAAAACTCTTTGCGCGAGTCCAGCTTAAACCCATCCTCATGAACGATTTTATTACGGATCGTCGCGACAAAACGTAGCTTCTTGATCACGTCGTGAGGCAAGCGCTCTTCACAACTAGTGATGAGTTGATGAAGACCTTTGCCTGACGCGTGGTGCTGCGTTCGCAATAGCTTTTCTAAGCGACGGGTTCGGGTGACCACTTTTTCAATGTCGGACATCTCCGTATCTCCTTTGCTGCTCTAGTCTGCGATCTTACCACGACTATTCTTACACCAGTTTCAACTATTCAGACCAGCATGCTTTAAATTTAGCTCAGTAAAATCAATAAATTCTCTAACTGGATCACGAAATAAGCCTCACTACTGTGACCCACCCTCACCTCTAGGTAAACTACTGGAGGTTTTATAAGGATATAACTATGCCACTATCTATTTTCGGTCTGTTACTCATACTCGCCATCGCCGCAGGCTGGTTTTTTCTACGCTTTCAGCGCAAACATAGCTTAGGCGAAAATGCCCCGGAACAAAAAGCGGATGTAACTATCTTAGATAAACAGTCGATTGATATCCCTGACGCCCAACCAGGCCAAGAAGACCAAGAATATTGGATCTATGTGCAAAAAGGACGTGTTGGACCAAAGCGTGAGTTCCAAGTTGGCATTCACTACTATTCAGCACTCAACCCCGGTGACAAAGGCACCATGACGTATCGCGGTGATAAGTTCCTTCACTTTGCCCTAAAACGTTAATGCCTCAATTACGGAACTAGCCATGCGCTAAAGCGATATTTGGCCAAAACCCAACTCAGCGCCAATGCCAAACCACCGCTTACCGCTATCCAGATAGGTAGCCCGAGCAATGGGTGCATCAATGGCCAATCAAGTTGGTATAACGGCCACAAAAAGAGCGGGTGAAGCAGATAGATACCTAAGCTATAACGGCTAATAAATGTCACTACCCGCATCGCCCTACTCGATATCCGTTCCGCATAATAGCGACACCAGACAAACACCATCGTTGCGGCCAACACTGTATTGATGGTCTTGTACGATAACCATCGGCCAACCGTGTACTCGCCATTCTCTATGCTGCTCGAAATCACCATCACTATCGTTCCGAGCAACGCGCTCCCTCCTAGACAGGTGGCGATCAATACTCCCCTGCGATTCACAGGCAGCTCTTGATATAAATAATACCCCAACATAAGAAAACCAGAATAGAGCCAAATTGAGTTTGACCAAGGCCCGTCAACGCGAAGCAAATATAAGCTGGCCGTGAGTAACCAAACTATCAAAAAAGCGTGCAGGCCTGCGCGGCCATGCTCCACGATAAACCATCGATACACCGGAATAAGAAAGTACAGCGGTAGAAAATAGTAAAAAAAGCCGAGGTGATAATAAGTATGGTGGGAAAAAAAATCAGCAATGACCTGAGAGGCCACAGACCACTCAAAGCCAGTGGCACTCCAGCCAGAGAGATAAGCGTAAAACACCGACCACGCCAGAAACGGCAGCAGCACTTTCGCAAAGCGCTTATTGAAAAAGAGCGCGGGTTGGAATCGGCGTCGATCGCTTAACAGTAATGCGCCAGTGATCATAATAAACACCGGAACCGCCCAGCGACTCATGCTGTTCAAACCAACAGCAATAGACCAATCGGCCAATGGGATCTCCCCAATAAGGTGCCGATATGGGCCTAACGCATGAATGAGCACGACAGCCAACGCTGCCACACAACGCAACAAATCAAAAAATAAAACCCGTTGAGCCACCGCTCCCTCCACTTAAATCGCATTCCACATCCAGCATAACCAGGTCACTGTCAGAAAAAATAAGATCTAAGTAAAAATAGAGTCAGCTGTGCCGTTTTGTGATCTCGGCGTGCTTAGGTAACCGAGTACTGATCAACGACGTAACCACCAAAAAGGCAAAGGAAACCCATAAACAAGCCGTTAACCCAGCGACTTGGAACACCCAGCCAGACAGAATGGTGCCGATCAAACGTCCCATTGCATTGGCCATGTAATAAAAGCCCACATCTAACGAGACCCCATCGCCTTGGGCATAACTCACAATTAAATAAGAGTGCAACGAAGAGTTAATCGCAAACACAGCGCCAAAGAACAGTAAACCGATAGTGATCACCCACTGCGGCTGCCAAGCCAACTGAATCGCGTAAGCGATAAGGCCGGTGATCACCGCGAGCGCCATCACCCAGTACAACGCCGCGCGGCCATCGGGCACTTTGCCCTGCGCTTTGCCGGTGATTTTAGGTGCAAAACCTTGTACCACCCCATAGGCCATCACCCACAGCGCCAAAAAGCCGCCCACCCAAAAATGATCCCAGCCAAAAACACTGCCGAGGTAGACTGGCAATGCCACCACAAACCACACATCCCTCGCGCCGAACAAAAACAGTCGCGCCGCAGACAAGTGGTTAATACTGGTAGATTTCGACAGCATTTGTTTAAATTTCGGTTTAGATTTGGCCTTGCCCATGTCGCCATCGAGAAGGAACAAGCTAGCGATAAACACCAGGGCCAACACGAACGCCATCGCCAGCACCGAGGCTTGAAAGCCAATCCAAGAGAGTAAGGCGCCGCCAAGAAAAAAGCCCGCCCCTTTTAAAGTGTTCTTTGAACCAGTCAGAATCGCGATCCACTTATACAAGGTGCCTTGCTGTTCGTCTGCGACCAGTGATTTGATGGCACTTTTCGCACTCATTTTATTGAGATCTTTGGCAATGCCAGACAAAGCTTGCGCGGCCATCACCCAAGGTATGGTTAACCAGATGGGTGGCGCCGCCAACATCAGTAACGCCACCACCTGCATCGCTAAGCCCACATTCATGGTGCGATTGAGCCCTAAGCGAGCCCCAAGCCAGCCTCCGACTAAATTCGTCACGACGCCAAAAAACTCATAAAACAAGAACAACGAAGCGATCGCCAGTGTGCCGTAGCCCAAATCGTGAAAATAGAGCACCACCAGCATTCGTAGCGCCCCATCGGTTAGGGTGAAATTCCAATAGTTAAACGTCACCAGCATGTACTGGCGAACGGCGCGATTTAAATGGGCAAACATAGGCGATAGAACTCTCGAGTTGGCAATAAATAACAGCTCTGAGCGCTTTAGGATCATGGTAGACCTAAAGCTCCCTTAACTATGATTGAGCAGCAACGGCGTTGATATATTCCAGCTGGACTGCTTTGGTAAACGCGCCAGGGCGAAGCGATTGCACCGCCGGAATAATGCGTTCTATTGGCCACCCCTGCTCTAATAACAGGTGGGCTGCAAACAGACCTGTACGGCCCGATCCCCCCATACAGTGCAAGGCGACCTTGCCCCCTTTGGCCAATATGGCTTGCAAGCTTGGGCTAACCGCGGCCCACTGGCTAGCAAAGTCGTCACTTGGGGCACAATCATCCTCAATCACTAAATGGTGCCACGCCATGCCGAGTTGCTCGGTCAGCACCCCAAGTTCAACCACGCCTTTGGCTTTCATTTCGCTGGTACTAATTGCGCTAACAACCGCTTTGACGCCCAGCGCCTGCAGTTGAGTTAAGGAATCTTGCAGGGACACGCCTTTGGTGCCCGGACAGGGCGTTAGCACTAACGCGGCCTCTTGCTGATCGGTCGCTAATTGCCAAACTGGATGTTCCATCGTATTACTCCTTAATCAAGCCAACATTGCGCACCAACTCCGCGGTGCGGGTCGCGTAACCCATTTCGTTATCATACCAAGCGTAGATCTTAACCATACGTTTCCCCACCAGCATGGTAGACAGCGCGTCGACGATCGTCGAACGTTGATCTCCGCGATAATCTATTGATACCAATGGCTTTTCTTCAAACCCTAATATCCCCTGCAACTCTCCTTGTGAGGCCGCTTTGAGTAAAGCGTTCACCTCTTCAACATCGGTATCTCGCTGCACTTCAAAAATCATATCGGTCAATGAGGCGTTTGCCAGTGGCACCCGCACAGCATGGCCATTTATTTTTCCAGCCAGATCCGGAAAAATTTCGACAATGGCTTTAGCACTGCCGGTGGTGGTTGGGATCAAACTCATACCACAAGCCCGCGCACGGCGCAGATCGCGATGGGGGGCATCCAAAATGGTTTGGGTGTTAGTAAGATCATGAATTGTGGTAAAAGAGGCGTGGGCAATCCCGATCTTTTCGTGGATGACTTTCACCACTGGTGCTAGGCAGTTGGTTGTACAAGATGCCGCAGTCACAATTCGGTGTTGACTTGGGTCAAAGATGGCATCATTGACTCCGACGACAATATTCGCGACCTGATCATCCTTAACAGGCGCAGAGACCACCACTCGGCCAACCCCTTGTTCAAGGTATTGATTCAGTAGTGCGGCATCACGGTGCACCCCAGTCGCCTCAATCACGACATCACAATCCGACCAATCCACAGCACTGATCTCTCGCTCTTGGGTCGCTACCATACTGTGACCATTCACCACGATAGCATGGTCATTGCCACTCACTTGGTGGTGCCAGCGACCTTGCACCGAGTCAAACTCCAATAAATGGGCTAACGTTGCCGCATCACCTGCGACATCATTAATGCGCACAAACTCCAACTCTGGCCAATCAAAAGCCGCACGAAGCGCCAAACGACCAATACGGCCGAATCCATTAATGCCTACTCTAATCGTCATGATTACTCTCTCTGTTCTGTTAAGATTTAAACACTCAGCCTGAGCGCTTATTGGCAAACCTGTTCGTTATTTCCCTGCAAGCGCGCGCTATCTTGCTGATATTGCTCCGCCAAGCAATTGGAATCTTTCAGCCCGCTGATCACTTTTCGCATCCAGCCAGGCAGGGAATCTGCGACTTGGTAATACACCCACTGACCTTGTCGCTCATCCACGAGCACCCCAGATTGGCGCAATTGGGCTAAGTGACGCGAGATCTTCGGTTGGCTCTCTTGCAGCGCTTGGGTCAGTTCACATACGCACAGCCGCCCTTCGCGGGCAATCAACAGTAAGCAGCGCAAACGTGTTTCATCGCTGAGCATTTTAAAAAATTGGTGGGGTAACATAGCGCACCTCATATATACGTATATCCATATATACTAGCGCAAAAAAAACACGCGTCAATGCGCGTGCCTCGATTGTCATCATAACGTCATAATGTCGATTCAAGTAACGATTGCTGAACCTGCTCACTCCACGCTATCGCTTCAACCAACTCATGCCTAACATCATCCACTTCTAATCGAAGTTTTTGACACAAGCTTTCTACTCCTTGCCAGTCGGCTTGTTCGAAGCGCTCTTCTAGCACCAACAGCAAACCAAGTGGGCCGGCCCGCTCTAACAAAGCAATATTGATCTCGGCGCTCAGCGGCAATTGATTGAGCAAGTGATCCATCGAATGGTCTAAAAAGGAGTCCAGTAGCGAAAATAAACCGAGTAAGAAGGCGTGATCACGCTGCTCAACAAACGGTTGATAGCGGGTCATTAAATGGCAAAAGCGAGCGCGCTGCAAAGAGAGTTTACGCAACTCCGCTGGCTTTTTGATTGCCACATAGGAGGCCACCACTAAGGAAACAAACTGTTTGATCTTATCTTGGCCTAAATACACCAACGCCTGACGAAAAGAGGAAATGGGGACCATGATCCGAGTCGAGAAGCTGTTGACGAACTTAAGTAACTGATAGCTCAAAGTCACATCACTGGAAATCAACAGCTCCATCTTGCGATAGTCCACGTCGGTTTTACACACTTCGTAAAAGAGTTCCATCGCCAAAATTTGCTCTGGCTTAATCGCGCGGTTACGCACCACTTCAGGCTTACTAAAAAAGTAGCCTTGAAAAAGGTGAAAGCCAGCTTGTCGTACGGCTTCAAATTCCTGCTGCGTTTCGACTCGCTCTGCTAAAAAGCGGCTTTTGCATCCCGCCTCTCGTTGCTGGCGCACATACTCGCACGCTTTTTCGACCCCAACCTGCATTAAATCAATTTTAATAATACGGGCATAAGGCACGAATCGCGCCCACTCAGGCCCAAGGTCAAAGTCATCTAGCGCTATCGCATAACCATTGCGATACAAATAGCGTACCGCTTGCAGCAGTTCGTCGCTAGGCTGACACGTTTCGAGAATTTCGACCACAATTTGCTCTTTAGGGAGAGCCATCGGCAACAAGCGAACTAAGCTGTCGTAAGGAAAATTAATAAAGTAGCGAGTCGGACGACTGGTGGGCGTTGCTTGAAAAGAGAGGAAATTCTCAGCGATCAAACGGTACGTCGCACGGTTTGAGTCGACATGGGCAGGGTATGCGTTGTTTTCACCATCTCGAAATAACAGCTCATAACCAATAGTTTGGCGTTTGCTGTTTAAAATCGGTTGCCGTGCAACATAGGTATACATAACCGAATAAACCTGCTAAATATCACTGAGATACAATCAAACAATTGGCCGACAGAATACCGTATTTATACGCCATTGACAGTAAAAATAGGCTAAAACCTAGCGATTATGCCCGAGCGCTCGCAAGTAATACACCGCAACCCACAAACATGCTGCCAAAAACGCGATTCAAGCGCGCCATCATGTGCTCTGAACGAATAAACCGACCTAATTGAGCCGCTAATCCAGTATAGAAAACCATCACCAAGGCATCAATGACCACGGTGGTGACACCTAACACCAAAAATTGAGTCAGTTGGTCGCCCGCGGGATCAATAAACTGAGGAAACAGCGCCACCAAAAAGACGATCGATTTAGGGTTGGTTAAATTGATCAGAACCGCGCTGCGCATTAACTGCCAAGCAGACTTAGCTTGCTCATCGCCACTCACAGCTAACGTCGATTTATCACGCCATTTGCTGACCCCAAGCCAGATCAAATACACCACACCCACCCATTTAATAATGGTAAACGCAGTGGCTGATTGAGCGACCAAGGTACCAATCCCCGCCCCCACTAATACAATATGAAAAGCCAAGCCGCACTGCAAACCTAGGATGGCAGGAAGCGATTTTTTCATTCCGTGGCTGATGCCATTGCTCACAGAGTTCACCGTGCCCGACCCCGGCGCCAAACTAAATACAATCGCCGTCACTAAATAGGCTAACCAAACTTGTGTATCCATTATCATCTTCTCACTATCGCTTGGGCGTAGACACTGCCCATCAATCGAATATACTGGGTTCTGTATTTTAAACATCCATCGCAATATGGACAGCTAACTCAGTAAATTCATCACTTATGACCTTATCATTCAGCCAAGAAGCACATTTTTCCACCACCTTTAAGCGCAAGATTGCGCCTTTTTGGCAGCAAAGGCAAGATGGTTTTACTGCCGGGCAAGGGCAGCAACCTCTCTATTGGGCAGCCATGACCGCCCCGCAACATAAGAAAGCTATCGTTGTGGTGAATGGCCGCATTGAAAGTGTTTGGAAATACCAGGAGCTGTTCTACGACCTATTTCAGCAAGGCTACGATATCTATTCTTACGATCACCGAGGCCAAGGTCTCTCGGCGAGACTGTGCCCAGACCCACAGATGGGCTACGTTGAGCATTTTGAGGATTACGTACACGATCTCGCCACACTGGTAGAGCAGTGGCCACTAGAGGGTTATCAGAGTTGTCACCTCCTCGCTCACTCGATGGGCGGCGCCATTGCGACCCGTTATTTACAAAATAACCCAGACTCTCCTTTTGACGCGATGGCGCTTAGCTCCCCGATGTTCGGCGTTTGCATGCCGTGGTACTTGCGGCCGATTGCCCGCCAGCTCAGCCAGTTGCTCGCCGCTTGTCACTCGAGCCCAAACTACGCACCTGGCCATGGTAGCTACTACGCCAAGCCGTTTTTAAATAATCGTCTCACTCAGAGCAAAAATCGCTACCAATGGTTTCGTGACCTGTATGAAAGCATGCCAGCGCTAAAACTGGGCGGCCCAAGCTCCCACTGGGTGGCAAAAAGCTTACGCGCGGCCCAAAGCTGCATTGATGATGCAAAGCAGTTGCACCTGCCCACTCTGATCCTGCAAGCCGAGCTAGACAAAATTGTCGCGAACCCCTCTCAGCAGCGCTTTGCCGACCAAGCTGGCGACCCCGTGGCGCTGCAGGTGATCAAAAATGCGCGCCATGAAATCTTGTTTGAAGTGGATCCGGTTCGCAACCAAGCGCTGCAGGCTCTACTCCAGCACTTCGAAAAATACTAAAAGGGGAAATGAGGGTTTACCCTCTTTTTCAGTGGCGTCTTCGCTTAAAATACCGTCATATTCTGTTTATTCCCTTTCTTGTCCCTATTCGAGATATTTATGACCCAAGTGAAAAGCAACGCTTCGTTTCAAATTGTCGCCTCTGATCTGGATGGCACGCTACTCGCGCCTAATCACCAACTGAGTGATTTCACCAAACAGACCTTAACCGATCTCCACCAACAGGGCTTTCACTTTATTTTTGCCACGGGTCGTCACCATGTGGATGTCGCGGGTATTCGTAAGCAAGTCGGGATCCCAGCGCATATGATCACCTCAAATGGTGCGCGGGTGCATGATGAGAATGATAACTTGATGTACAGCCAGAATGTCCCACAACCACTGGTGCAACGCATTATCGACGTGGTCAAAGGCGATCCACAAATCATTATCCACATGTATCAAGATGATCACTGGCTACTAGACCGAGAAGATGAAAAATTAAAACAGTTTCATCAAGACTCTGGCTTCAGTTACCAAGTTTTTGACGCCAATCAAGCGCCAACTCAAGGTATCGCGAAACTGTTTTTTACCTACGAAGACCACGACTACTTAGTGCAATACGAGCGCGCCCTCAATCAACAATTTGGGGATCAACTCAATGTCGCCTTTTCCACCCCGTGGTGCCTAGAAGTCATGGCGGCAGAAGTCTCTAAAGGTGAAGCGTTAAAAGCGGTATCAAAAAAACTGGGCCTATCGCTTACCGATTGTATTGCTTTTGGTGATGGCATGAACGATGTCGAAATGCTCTCTATGGCAGGAAAAGGCTTGGTCATGGCGACCTCTCACCAAAAGGTGATGAAGGCCTTGCCTGACAATCAAGTTATCGGCAGTCATGCTGACGATGCCGTGGCGCATTACCTTCGCGAGCACCTACTGTAAGCGTAAAGGAAAGGCACAACGAACAGATAAAAACAGCTGCCATGTCGCGGCTGTTTTTATTTATGCGAACCGGTGAAGTGAATTTCCAGCTCAGAGTGTGGTCTACACGCTTAGTTAGGTTATTATTGCCCGCTTTAGCGCTGAAAGGATAAATCATGACACCACGTCTGCTACTGGTGACTTTGACTGCAAGCCTGACCCTTATGGGTTGCAGCCAAACCACCCCGACACCATCAGCAACAGCCAAATCGGCTTTACTGACCCTACAAGACCAAGCGCCAGCGCAAACCTTTGTGCTGCGAGGAGAGGTGATACTCGGTCATGAAGTACGCTCAATTCAACCCTGTGGCAGCAAGCAGCAGTATTGGCTCAATTTGCCCGAAGGCGAGTTTGAACGTGCGCAACCGCTCATTGATGAAGCTTATCAAGCGCTGTATGGGGAAGTGATTGGCTACCTAGCTCCCCCCCCTCAAGATGGCTTTGCCGCCGACTATGACGCAATTTTTGTTGTTACCCAGATCAACCGTTTGAGCCGTGAAGCCAGCCATGCCTGCCAACAACCAACCCGTCCTACGCGCGCGTTTGGTAATGAGCCTTTTTGGAGCGCCGCGCTCAGTGCGCAACACATCGAATTTAGCCAGCCGGGCAGCCCGAGCCAAGCTTGGCCTCGTCATGAACAAGCCCTCTCGCCCAGTGTAAGAGAGTACCGCAGTAAACAAGCAACCTTGCGTCTTGCTAATCAACACTGCAGTGACACCATGAGCGGCGATATCTTTAGCTGGCAAGCCACACTCTCGACCAGCAATCAAAACTACCAAGGCTGCGCCAGCTTAAGTAATTACGACACCAGTCAAAGCTGGGTCGATAGCTATCAAGCCAGTTCAACCCAAAGTCAGAACTTCCAAGTCACTGTTGAGCTCAACCCCGATCACAGTGCGACCACTCGCTATCAGTACCTCGATGGCTCGCCTAGTCGGATTGAAACGGGCTTTTGGCAACAACTCAATCCACGCCAAGTGAAAGTCACCATGACCCACCACCAGCAGCAATACTTGCTGGCAGAGCGTATCTTTGTTCGGGATGAGCAGGGGATCAGCACCCAAGAAGAGCGGATCAATGGCCGTATCTATCCCTTACATGGTGGTGGACTGAAGCTATTTAACTCGGCGACAAGCCGACAAGCACTGCCGCCGCAAGGAAATGAGCCATGATGCAACAGCACGGCTGCAAAGTGTGTGGTTTGCACCATCAATGCCTCTGTTCGGTTAGGCCACACTTCAAACCAGACTGGCGCTTAGTACTGCTTACCCACCCTAATGAGTTCAGGCGTGATACCAATACCGGAAAGCTTCTCGCCACAAGTATTGAGAATTGTGAAGTGATGGAATGGCAACGCAGCGAACCACCGGCACAATTGCTCAGCGACTTGGCCTCGGGCCATTACCGCCCTGCGGTGCTGTTTCCCAGTGAAAGCAGCCAGCCACTAAGTTCACCGCCCTTAGGTGACGACCCACGGCCTTGGCTGTTTATTTTGCTCGATGGGACATGGCAAGAAGCAAAGAAAATGCACAATCGCAGCTCGTGGTTAAAAGCACTGCCGCACTATCACTTACAGGTGGAAGGACGTTCTGATTATAGCCTGAGGCGGAATCAGCAGCCGGGGCATTTGTGCAGCTGCGAAGTGGGCGCTGCGCTGCTGCGCGAAACCCACTATCAAACTCAGGCAGAGCAGCTCGAGCATTTTTTCCAGTTATACTTAAACGTATTTCAAGCCGACAAAAGTGGTCACGTTTGGCATAGCTTAGCGGAGGCGCGCAGCAGTTCCGGCTCACCTAAATAGAAACCTTGCAAATAATCGACGCCAATGTCTTCGGCAATCCGGCAGACATGCTCATTATGGACAAACTCGGCCACGGTCTTGGCGTCAAACACATTGCACAGGCGCACCAGTTGCTGGGCAATTTGCCGTTGGCGCTTGTCTTTATCAATGTTACGAATGATGCTGCCGTCGAGTTTAATGATCTGAGGTTCCAATTTAATAATTTCATCAATATTGGAATAACCGGAGCCAAAATCATCCACAATGATCCGTGCTCCTAGCCGGCGAAAATGATTACACACTTCAATCATGCGCGAGTAGTCTTTTATTTGCTCGCTCTCCAGCACCTCTAACCCCACTCGAGTCGGCATCTGCATTTTTTGGATCGCTCCCTCCAGCAGGTATAAAGTTTTATCACTCATTAGATCTTGTGGGGAGAGGTTTAACGAAAAGGACTCTTGGCTATCCGCCATGCGCTCAAAAGTATGTTTGATCATCTGACGACTCAAACGCGTATAAAGATGCGTCCCTTCGATAATCGGCAAAAATTTCCCAGGAGGAATGATCTGATCTTCTTCTTGAATACGCACCAAACACTCTTGAGAGACTTTTTGATGACTATGGGCGGCAAAAATGGGCTGGGCGTAAGCGATCACATTGCGATTTAGCACCGCACGGCTGACACACGATAGCCAACTAAGCTGAGCTTGGCGTGCTTTTTCCTCACCTGCCAGCAACTTGGCGTTGCACATATGGCGATTGTTTTTCATCCCGTGACGGCGAGCTTCTATCGACTTCAGCAACAGCTCTTCAACATTGGTATCGGGGAAATCTCGTCGGCTTGCTAACCCTCCGCATAAAGACACCGAGAGGTAATCGAGATCCGGCAAACCGTAAGGTTCAAAGTTCACATGCTCGATTTCATCGACAAATTCGGTAAAACGCTGACGAATGAAAGCGCTGGTTCGCTGCGAAGCAAACACCGCGGCCCATTCGCCAATACCAATGCTGTACAGCTCCGAGTCGCCGCCAAACCGTTGCCACAGCTGCTCTTGGAAATAATGGCTGAGGTCGCGCAGAAGCTGATCCCCCACTTGATAGCCATATTTTTCATTCACTTGGCTAAAGTTGGTCAACTTAAGTGTTAGCAGGTGTTCGCTTTGAACGATTTTAACCAAACGCTCTTTGAGCACGGTACGATTGGGTAACCCCGTTCGGCGATCAAAACGGTAACTCTCGGTCAGCTTATGGGCTTGCTGAAGCAGCTTTTGCTCCATGTTGTTATTCATTTCATCCACATCCGCTATCGCGTTGCGGATCAAAGAAAACAGGGGCGACACTGAGTGATGGTGGGCGCGCGGCTTACCTTGCGGCACGGGCTGCTCCAACGCCACCTCTCGCATCGCAAGGTAGGTTAAGCTGTGGTGCATAATG
>Ga0070725_10000293_pt1 | contig 37888 bp, 33 predicted proteins | sample tdDd002_FD_69781 | JGI IMG/M metagenome (GOLD analysis project Ga0070725, IMG submission 69781) | Marine sediment microbial communities from the Atlantic coast under amendment with organic carbon and nitrate - tdDd00.2 | ecosystem: Environmental > Aquatic > Marine > Coastal > Sediment | place... | reverse complement strand
CTATCGTCGGTTTTGTAGTTCATACGGATGTTTTGATGGCTGTTGATTTGATATGCCACCGAGATCTCCGACTCAAATGACGCCATTTGCATGCCGCCTTCAGTTACGTCATCACTCCAGTTTTTGCCTTGAATTGAACCTGTGTAACGAGCGCTGCCTAACACCCACCAGTTATCATTGATAGTGTAACGCGCGTATGCCATACCCGTTGCGATCAAAGACGCCACATCAATACCACTGCTGCGCAAACCAAGTGAAGCGCCCGTCTTAGGATCAACCGCCCCTTCTGCTAGCAAGTCCAAGTTGTCTTCAACAATCACACCACCGACGTACAGAACAGGGAAAATGTAAAAATTATCTGTCACCGGAATGGTCATCACTGGGCCAACTTGGACGGCTGTCATCGTGCCATAAAATGGGTGGTCGCCAATTGCAGCATCGATCGACCAACCTGTGCCGTTAGTCGTATTGATGGTGCCAAAGCGTAAGCGATAAGAGCGTTCACTCTTTTCGTCGTTAAAAGTCGGAACTAAGCCATAAGTTGGGTGGTTAACGGTGCCAGAGAACTTAGGTGACTTGTCTCCCTCATTAAAGAGGTTCTTTGCTTCGACAATAAGACCAGTTTTTTGGCCAGATTCTCCCTTAGTTTCAGACAGCATTAACTGGCCTTTTAAGTTCATGCCCGCGCTACCGTAAGAAACACCTACCGATGTATAAACATCCGTCGGGTTCGACATATCAATGTCACTTTTCTCTTCTTCTGCCGCAAAAGTTAATGCTGGCGCCATTGCTGCAATAATCGCAATTGTAAGGGTCTGCTTTTTCATATGGTTACCTATAAGATTAATTAAATGATAATTTTGTCGTTTAAATCTTGTTTTTATAGTTGCTCTAGGACTACTGACTATGAATTTATTTAAGCTTGTGCCTCCACTTGGCGATGCTTCCATTTCTTGCTAAAGAAGATGTAGGCGTAAACACCATTAATTACAAAACTTGCAAGGCCAGCTAATAACATTAATTCATCATTACGCGGCATCATGACAACATTACTTTCGTACATGAATGGGCAAGAGAAGTAATACATAAACGAACCCGCCAATGTAAATGCACGCGCTTGTAACCAAGTACCTTTCTTAATAAACATCGCTGGCAGAGTTGCTGCAATTAACACCATCAGTTGTGCTGTTGCAGAACCTGGGAAGTTCAAGTAAACGAAAACGATATTCCATACGTCATAGGCAATAATCCAAAACGATGTCATCGCTGGCCATACCATATCTCGCTCTTTACTCTTATCGGCTGCAATTTTAGCCCAACCGGTAAGCGTAATAATGGATAACACACCACCGATAGCGTTTAAGATGTTAGCCATGTTACCCATACTAAAGTCTTGCAGAACCGCTTCAGAAATATTGATGGCTAAGAAAGCCGCCGCGCCAAACTTGGCCCACTTCATATCACCAATTTTGGTAAATCTTATCAGGGTAAACAGCGCTGCAGCGCCAACGACTGAGTATAATTTGATCCACTTAAACCAGTAGGTAACGCCGTAGCTCGACCAGAGTGGAATAAGCACGATTGGCAGCACAAACCAGAATAAGTAGTTGATATTCTTGTTGCGGCGACAGATCTCATTTAACAGCATCAAGCCAAACAGAACAAACATCACATGGCCGATTGAGCGCCATTGGTACCACTTGTGAATGTTGAAGCCATCATCTTCTAAGGTAAAACGAAACTCCTCACTGTCTAGTACCTTTATCGTCGCGCCATCAAAATCTGTGATTTCATCGCCCGGGATACTGCTAATGGTGATCACATCACCGTTTTGTGCCCAGCGCTGGGTTTCGGTTTTATTAAAACCACCTGACTGCTTAGTCACTTGAACGCTGTCGTCATTGCCAAATTCAAGGCGGTAAAACAGGCTGCCTTCACCCGGTTTTCCGTCTCGGGTGCCTTGCCATATTTCCCCAGCGGGATTAACCGCAGATACTTGTTCCGACGCTATCGCGTTCGACACAAATCCTGCGCACATAAGTACCACAGCAAATAGTGCACTTACGATATTTCTATTTATGAACTTCATAATAGATACTCTTATTAATTTGTTATCTTGGTGCCCTTATTACGGGCACCTTATTTAGTTTTTACGCTGTTACTGGCTTGGCATCGCTCTTATTGTCGCTCGAACTTTCCGGTGGTGGATTTTTACCAAACGGTGGTTCGCCTGTCGGACTTTTCTTCTGTTTGTAGAAGTACCAAATAACGAATGGAATATGTAGCGCAAGGTTCGCCGCGCCCCAGTAATAAAGTACGTTATCGTTCGCCCAACTTGAAGAGTCCATAATCGGGGTAAATATGTCGCCATTCGCGCGCACTAATATATGGAAGGCCAAAGTGTAAACACGAGCAATAATATAGAGCTCTGGACGACCTTTTATTAATGGGTACAATTCTGCCGCCATCAAGATACAGAAAGACGATGCAAAGTAACCCGCATTTTCACCATAAACAAACGCCAGGTTCCAAGTGGTGTACAAGAAGTTCCACGCCGCCGTTGAGAAGAAGAGTAGATCGTTTGGCTTGTCTTTACTGATCAGCCAGTAGTTGCGCTTACCATTCTTATAACGTGGGAAAGGAATCGTAATACAAAGAATTACCCCACAAATCGCGTTAAAGTAGTTCGCGGTTGCGAAATCCTTCATCGTCGCTTCGGCAATGTTGATAAACAACACGGCATAAAGCACTTTTAACACCCAGTCCCCTCTGAAAAACGTCAGAACGCGATTTGGGTTGTCATGATAAAGCCACGCAACACGCGCCCCTCCCACAACAATCGCCGTTGGGATCAAAACACTCACGGTTTTTGCCCAGCGGAACCAACCATCTAAGTGCTCAGCCCAAAGTGGTGCGGTAAAAAGTGAAAGTAACCAAAAAGCTGCAGTGAGCCTTGGCGTTCGTCGCATTGCTTCAACTAAAACGAGCAGTATTACTATGTAACCGCTCATCGAAACAACATATTGCATCATGGGAATTTCCATTGCCCCTCCAAATTGTTATCAACATGTCAAATTCGTTCATCTCTGCATTCGCCAGAGAGAATAGAGTAATCACTCTGCTTTAGAGTTATTGCTCTAGTGTAGAGCTATTACTCTAATTCCGAATTTGGATCTTTTTTGTGCTCTGGCTCATAAAACAATTCGAAGGCGATTTGCAGGATTGGGTTTGTTTATAAATCGTGAGATTGGTCTCGTTTAAACGCGTATTTCGAGGTTCGAAATATATAAGGTGATGAATTTATTGAATTTTTAGCACAAGGAGAACGTGCTACATTTCTTTCGGTGTGGGTTTAAAGGAAAACTATAGTGGGTACTCCATCGGAGAAGATAGAGCGTTACGAAGGGAAGCGGCTACTTTTGATGCAGGCCCATACGACACAATTGCCTAAAGTCTTTTGGGCTAACATCGGTATGGCGCTTAAAAAACTTGGTCATGTTGGTGGCTTCGTTAAAGCCGAGTTGGCTGGAAATATCAGAAATTGAATACTGGCTAAACGCCAATAACCGCTTGGCTTCAAGTAAAACTCGTTCATCGACAAGATCTTTTACACTGTCTCCAGAATTATCTTTTGCGAGTTTATCGAGTTGCTTGACACTTTTGCCCAATGCTAACGCAATATCTGCAACCGATGGCCGGACATTAAAATGAATGTCGATGTAGTGTTTCAGGCGATGAAACTCGGCGCTATTTGTCGCGGCCGCGGGTTGCTCTGCCTGCTGCTGATAGTAAGGCACCACGGTTTTGAGCATGACTGCGCGCATTAAGCTACGCACGATTTCTAGTTTAAACGCTGACGTCGAATAAAGTTCTCGTATCAAAGCTTCCAACAACAATGCCGCACTTGGTTCGATGTCGGCGATACAGTTTATATGTTCTAAAGCGGCGTTCATCAGATCACAATACGGATCTTGACTATCACAGGTGAGAAAGGTGCAGTTAAACGGCAAAACATACCCTTCTACCGTTCGTTGTTTAGTAAAGCTATGAACCTGATTTTTACCTAAGGTCAATAACGTCCCAGCGCGGATCACATAGCGTTTATGGTCGACGAAGTGTACGCCTTCGCCTTCCGTAATGTACACCAACGCACTAAAGTTGAGCCGATGCGGACGCGACACACCTTCGATCCCTCTGATCTCGTATAGCTCCGAAATAGAATGAATATTTGGGTCGATTGCCGCGACTGGCGACTTAAGTCGCTCTACCGGAATATGTTTATCGCTCATTGGTCAGTATTTCTCTTGGGCCATCTCTTCCGCTAAGCGTTGAAAATCAATCGCGGGAGTCGCTTTGTGCGTTGCCGGGCTATTGTCCGTTTGTAAGCTCACGCTATGAAGCACTTGCTTTTGTGTTTGCTCATTGGCCAGTTTGAATAAACTGGCGCCCAGTTGCAAAACAATCAAACCAGACGCTATCCAAACAAAAGCTAAAGATAGGTGTTTTCTCATTTCATGCCTCCTTCGCTTTTTGGATGTGGGGGCGTTTTTTGCTCCGCTGGCTGCGGATCTGCTTTAACCAGTTTTTGTTAAATACAATAAAATCGGTCATGGCATTGATTGGGCACAGGCTTTGACACCAAGGGCGACGGACAACCAGCGAGGTCAACACAATAACAATGGTTAGCACAAACAAATAGATCCCACCAATCATACCAAACGCTATCCCAAAAGGTTCATAAATAAACGCCGCCGGGCTACGAAAGTAAGCGCCCATGCATAAGGTGACCAATAGCAGTAGGCGCGGAAACCAAATAAAAAACGGCTGCCGGATCGGCGACGATTTGGCGTTCCCCACCTTAGCTAAACATTGCTGAACCGCGCCAAATGGGCACAAGCTTTGACAATAAATATTCCTGTTATAATACCCAATATAAACGATGCTCAATCCGAGCAAAATAAATGGCGTATAGTTAGCCACGCCCATAAGCCAAGCACCGCCAATCATGCCGCCGATGGTAGAGACGGAATACAACGACGCAGAATAAAAGCCAAACACCAAAGTCGAGCCCAATAACAGCCCAGCATTCAGTTTCGCTTTGTGTTTCGAGCGACTGCGATTGAGCGCGACAGCGGCAATAAAAAACACCACAGCAGCGGCATCGAGCCATTGCAGTTGCTGCCATGGGCTGGTTGGTTCAAACAGCGAATAGCCGAACTTATGCTGGCGTAACAAGTCGGCGGCGCTATCTACCGCGCTAATATAGGCTTGCGAGGTAAGTGTTGCGCCGGTAACACCGTCATGAGAAAACGCCTGTTTGGCGCTTTGTCCGAGCAGTGCATTGGGCAGTTTCTCTTCGCTCACTTTGGCAAAATAAGGCGCCGTTTCTTTCGAAGAGAGTAAAGCGATCGTGTGCAACTTATCATCGGGTAAGAAAACGGTAGCAACGCTTAACGCGCCACCATAACCAATCCCAGATCCAAAACTCACCCATTTTGATGCTTGAGGTTTGGCTTCGCTGTCATTAACGATTTTAAATAACTGCGGCGCAACCTCCACCACCGACTCACCTTGAGTTAGGAAGTCGGCGAAAAAGCGCATTTGGGAGGTATCTGCTCGCTGCCCTCCTAAATACCAACAACATATCAGCGCCAAAAGTGATACGACACTAACCAGTTTTTCTAGGTTTTTATTCCGATTGGATGCTTTTCTCTTCGCCATAATCACTGTCAGCCACAAACCTTACGCAAAAGCTTGTGGCTTATCCTTTCTTCTCTCAGTAATAAATCACGTTTGGTTTGTTTAACTAAGGGCTTTTGGCTTTAAGGCGATCAGTACCCGCAATAAAATTGCGCCAGCAATAATCAGCCCAGTGCCGAGAAAGCCGAGCAGATACCACCCAGCTAAACCTTCGTTTTCACCGAGTAAGGTAAATGAGCCTGCAATGGTTAACAGCACAGAGGCCCACCAGCCTCCAACCAGTGACCATTTCCACCAGTTCATCCCCAATTGAAACTGCTCAGCCCAGCGGTTTGCACCAGCAAACACCAACACTTGCAGCGCACCTAACCCCATCCAAAAAAGTGGGTCTAACACCGTTGATTGTGGAAACATTAGAAGCCCTCCCAGTTGCCGTCGTAATCCCATGTTTGTTCGACTTTTAGATAGTTCTCACTGCGCAGCCACTCTGGCGGCTGATGGTAACCAGCAAATCGACCACCGTTCCATTCGCCGTGATACGCTTCTGCATCCGGGTAATAGAAGAAATTATGCTGCATCGCTAGCAGCGCTTTACGTGTTAAGCCCGTTTTATCGCGAGGATCGGTTTCTTTTACCAGCGCATGAATCCAGTTATTTTTCCTTGTGTAAGGGCACACCGCGATACACACCCGGCAGCCCATCGCCGTTTCCGTTGGCCCTTGACGCCACATGGTCCAACAACTGTCTTGGTTAAATGCAAACTTGCGATAACCTCGTACCACCGCGTCGGGCTTATCCGCTTTACTAATAGATCCGCTCGGGCAGGAGTCGGCGCAGATCTTACACTCTTCACAGAAGTGACGAACTTGGGTATCAATCGGCTTATCTGGCTCTAAATCCAAGTCTGTGATCACCGCCGCCAAGCGAATATTCGGCCCAAGCTCTGGGGTTAATAAAATGCCGTTTCGCGCCGACTCTCCCATCCCGGCTTGAATGGCAAGTGGCGGAACAATGATTTCATAATCCGACCCCGGCCACTGAGGGCGGCCCGCATAACCCAGTTCACCAAGGTAGGCCGCGAGCAGCCCGGCGGCGTTTTTGGCACGAAAGTAGCCATCATAGGAGGTGGAATAGCCAATCGCGGCATATAAAGGGTCCCAATTCATTGGCGTACCGAACACGATGACGTTTTTCCAATGTTTAGGGATGCTGTCATCCCAGTCTGGCATACCACGCATGGTGTTTTTAAACACAAAAGCCGGGTCGAGCTTAGTAATGCCCACAACACTCATGCCAAACTTAAACGCCATTTTTTTGATCAGCTCCGATGCATGCTTAGGCGACTTAAATTCTTGCCTCTCACGCTTCACCCATTGAAAATCAACCTCATCTGGGTGACCTTGCGGCTTAGGGGGGAAATTGCTGTACAGGCCGCGCATATAAGCGGCGGAATATGCCCAACCCAATGCAAACCGATCGCGATGATCTTCGATGTTTTCATCATGCTTAGCTTTTTCAACAAACGATTGCAGCATATCGTCCCAGCGTTCTGGGTAACGTGAGTAATACTCTCGAACTCGCTCATTGGGGATTTCGCGCCAATCTTTCGTTGGCTTCCAGCCCTTTTTCATCTCTTTGCCCATCGCTCCGACGCGGTGGAAAAGAAAATCACTCCATTCAGGGCGCTCAATCTTTCCCGCAACCTCTAAGGTTGGGGCGACATCGACACGAAAGGGTTCTCGGTCAAAGAACATATCTTTGCCCGCTTCCGTGCGGCCATAGCCAACATTGGCATCAGGGTCGCGCCCTAACACAAATCCAGCTCCTGCTGCTGCGCCAACACTTACTGTTGCAGCCGCAACGCCGCCCAATTTTAAAAAGTCTCGACGCGAGGTGTTTTCCACCTCCTGATGATTTGCCTGTTTCAAATCTGCTCCCTCTTTCTTTAATTCAGTTCAACAACATCTAGGCTCAATTTCTTATAGATAACATTGAGCTGCTCGCGATACGTGATCTTGAAATGTGCTGCCAGTTTATTGAGCTCGGCCATGATGACTTGCGCATCGGACCACTGCTGGGTATGGAAATAACACAAAAAAAGCTGCTCTAAAGACCATTCATCGTGAGGCTCAAACACCAACAGCTGCTTTAGATCGCCCTCTAAGTCCGCATAACGTTTAAGTTCGGCTTTTGCTCGCGCGCGAATACTCAGTACATCAAAGGAAGACGGGTGGCTTTCAAGGTAGTAGCTAAGCGCTTCAATCGCTTCTTCTGGTCGCCCCTGTCGGTGAGCAGAGATACCCGCAAGTCGCACTAATTCCATTGACGTCACTTGATTTTCAAACGCGGCGTTAACCCATTGTTCGGCCTTGTCACCTTCACCAAGCGCTAGATAACTGCTGACAGCGGTAATGTAGGTTGCAGGTAGCGAGTTATCGCGTTTGAGCGCTTGCTCGGCATAGTCTGCCGCTAAGGCAAACTCCCCTTCTTGATAGTAAACCCCGGCCAAGTTCTGATAACCGCCAACAAAATCCGGCGCGACTTTAATGCTGGTTTGAAAACACGCGATGGCGAGCTCTAGGTTTCCGGTATAAATATGGTTAAACCCTAAGTGGCATTGAAGCATGGGCTCATCCGGTTTAATCGCCATCGCTTCTTCAAACCTATTTTGCGCGAGTTCATAGTCACCTAGCTGCTGGTAGACCAAGCCACTTTTGGTTTTAAAATCCTCTGGAGAAAACGTCTTTTGGTGGCAATTCAGTACCCCCAATGTCAACTGGCACAACTGCGCTGCCATGAGTGTTTCAAACAGAAAATTGAGTTGTGGTAACGGGATAGGAAGGGATTGAAGCACATCACTCATAACCAAAGTAAACGCTTCATGCTCAAGCCAATCTATTTGATTTTTGTTTGGCGTTTGCTCGCCTTGGAGAAACTGCGCGCTTAGAAACATCATTTTCTCTGCCAGCTGCACCTCGACAGCCGACGCCAACGGTAGATGTTCTACCGTACTACTCATGTATCTATATAATTCAAGCCACTTACTGTTGATCATCATACTGCCCACACTGAAATATCGATTAGATTTTTCCGCATTAGCTCAGTGGTCAAAAGGTACAAAATCACCTTAAAATGATAGAAATTCCCCCTTCAAACACAAAACTGATTTTGATCAATAATTCAGCCCCATGCTTCGTAGCCATCGCCCCTTTTTAGTTGCTGGATTGAGCTTTTCATATTTCTTTATGACTCTTTACTACCCCTAACCCACCACCCATCGTTATAATTCCCCCATCCCTAACACTCCGCTCTTAGCCTTACTTCGCTTTTAGCACTTAGCTTTTCGCACCTAGCTATTAGCGCTTAGCTTTTATCACTTGAGCCTCATGCCAACCCAAGACGAAAAATACATCAAAGCCAAATTGCAGCACCAACACGTTAGCCGTCGAGGCCTGTTTCGCGGTTTGCTACGGGGTGGTCAAAAATCACTTGAGAAAAGCGATACCAAAATCATCCGCACGGTCCCAAGACCGCCCGGCGCGATTGATGAAGGGATATTTGCACGGTTATGCGACGGCTGCGGACAATGTGCGGCGGCGTGTCCAAGAGAAGTGTTACGAGTGGAGCAGCAATTACCAAGACTCGATCTCGACTACAACCACTGCGATTTGTGTGGTTTATGCAATAGCGCTTGCCCAACCAATGCACTGGTTGCGTTTGGTAATGAACAGGTGCGAAAAACCGAGTTGCAACCCCACTTTAGCCAAGCTTGTCATAACCGACTGCTGGGCCATTGTGATCTTTGTGTCGAAGATTGCCCCCAACAAGCAATTTCAATTGATAGCGGTAATCTCCCAAAACTGGACCATTCACGCTGCAATGGTTGTGGAGAATGCCAAGGCGCATGTCCTGCGCGCGCAATTGCCCTAAAACTGACCATTTAGAAGTTTAGCTTTGCGTTCATAACCCCATCAAATTCATTTCAAATTCAGCTACTTAATTGACATATATATAAATTAAAATAAAAAGTTAAAAATTATAAACAAATCATATTTTTCCACCTGCCGAATTTGACCCAGATCACGTGCTAGTTCGCAATTTAGTGAATAATCCGAGCCTCTATACTGGAGGCATTCATGTCAAAAACTAAATCAATAATATCTAGCTTATTCACCCGCAGAGAGTTTATTAAGACCTCTAGCGCGGTATCTGGCGCCGCAGTCGCAGCAGGTTCGCTCAGCCTGCCTTTTAATGCTATGGCGAGCCAAGAGGCCGCTCAATCCACCACAAAAAGTAGTGACGAAACCATCACATACAGCGCTTGTTTGGTAAACTGCGGAAGCCGTTGCCCGTTCAAAGTGCACGTTAAAGACGGCGTCGCAGTTAAAATCTCCCCTGAAGACGGCGTCGATGAAGCGATTTTTGGTCAGCATCAAATCCGCCCTTGTTTACGCGGCCGCTCGGCTCGCTGGCGCACCTATAACCCTGACCGCCTAAAATACCCAATGAAACGCGTTGGCAAACGTGGCGAAGGCAAATTCAAACGCATCAGCTGGGATGAAGCCACCACCATGGTCGCAGACGAGCTAACACGCGTGATTGAAAAACACGGCAACGAAGCCATTTATTATCAGTATGGTTCTGGCACCACGGGGGCAAACCTGCAAGGACGTAACACCTGTAAACGCCTGCTAAACCTCGCTGGCGGCTTCCTTGATATGCACAACACCTATTCTGAAGGACAACTTAACCGCATTCAGCCTTACGTGTTTGGTCAAGCAGGTAACATCTATGGCACCGAGCAGCAAACCCTTTTTGCTGAGATCAAAAACTCGGATCTGGTTGTGATGTTTGGTCAGAACTTGGCAGAAACCCGTATGTCCGGTGGTGGCCAAATCGCCGAGATCTACCATGCGCTTGAGCAAAGTGGCGCCCGCGTGATCATTATTGACCCACGCCGTACAGACAGCGTGACCGCGTTTAATGCCGAGTGGCTACCAATTCGTCCGGGTACGGACGCCGCGCTTGTTGCAGCGGTTGGCCATACCTTGATCAAAGAAAACCTGATTGATGAAGCAATGCTCAATCAATACACGGTTGGATGGAACGAAGCCACGCTACCAAACAGCGCCCCGGCAAATAGTTCGTATAAATCTTATATTCTTGGCCTTGATGAAGACCAAACCGAAAAAACGCCGGAGTGGGCTGAACAGCTAACGGGGATTCAAGCGGATCGCATTCGCGAGCTCGCGCGTGAAATCGCAGCCGCAAACGCGGCGTGGATCTCTCAAGGTTGGGGCGTACAACGTACCCAAAATGGCGAACACGCGGCACGCGCCATCATGATGCTACCTATCATGACAGGCCAATTTGGCCGCCCGGGCACCAACATTGGTACTTGGGGTGGTAGCGTTGGTTACACCCTTTCTGGCCTTGCGCTGCCAAACCCGGTAAAAGTGTCTATCCCTTGTTTCTTGTGGACAGATGCGATTACTCGCGGCACCGAAATGACCGCCAAGACCGATTACATCAAAGGCCGTGACCGTCTTAAAACCAACGTAAAGTTCCTATGGAACTACGCGTCGAATATTACCGGCAACCAGCACTCCGATCTCAATCGTGTCGATGAAATCCTCAAAGACGAGTCGCTATGTGAGTTTATTCTGGTGTGGGATAACCACATGACCGCGTCCGCTAAATACGCAGACCTACTGCTACCAGACGTTGCAACACTTGAGTCTGACGAGCTGATCAATAACTCCTATCAGTCGGGCTCTTATCACTACTTGGTTCGTTTACAACAAGCGATCAAACCAATGTGGGAAAACCGCCCAACTTACGATGTTCTCGCAGAAATTGCCGGCAAAATGGGGTTAAAAGATCAGTTTACCGAAGGTCGCAGCTACCAAGAGTGGATTGAACACGCTTACAACGAAGTGCGTAAAAAAGAAACTCACCTGCCTAAGTTCGAAGACACCGATGGCATGGGCGTTATCGACCGTCGTATCGCAGACAGCAGCCAGCACATCGCGCTGAAGGACTTCCGTGACAACCCGGCTAAAAACCCGTTGAAAACGCCGTCTGGCAAAATTGAAATCTACTCAGAGCAACTGGCTCAAATCGCCGATGAGTGGGAAATCTTACCCGGTGACAAGATCTCACCAATTCCAATGTACTGGCCTGCCGTTGAAGGCATTGAAGACCATGACACCTTGAAAAAGTACCCACTTCAATTGACAGGTTTTCATACCAAAGGTCACTGCCACTCTACTTACAGCTCGGTAGCTCAGTTGAAAGAAGCTGCGCCAGACGCCGTTTGGATGAACCCATTGGATGCGGATGCCCGCGGTATCGCTAACGACGACTTGGTTGAAGTCTTTAATGACCGTGGTCGCGTGCGCCTGAAGGCAAAAGTATCCAACCGCATGATGCCAGGCGTAACCTCGTTACCTGAAGGGGCTTGGGCTCGCACCAATAAAGCCGGTGTTGATGTTGGTGGTTGTATTAACCGACTCACCACCCAGCGCCCTACAGCCCTTGCTAAGGGTAACCCACAACACACCAACCTTGTTGAAATCGAGCGCGTTTAAGGAGTTATGTAAATGAAGCAATATGGTTTTTATGTCGACTCTTCTAAATGTACGGGTTGTAAAACGTGTCAGATCAGCTGTAAAGATGAAAAGGCGCTCGATGTTGGCCCTAAATTCCGCCGCGTTTACGAATACGGTGGTGGTACGTGGGAAAAAGTCGGTCACGCTTGGAAACAAGAGACCTTCAACTACTACCTGTCGATCTCGTGTAATCACTGCGCCGAGCCCACTTGTGTTAAAGGCTGCCCAACTGGCGCGATGCACAAACGTGAAGAAGATGGTTTAGTTGTCGTAAACCAAGACGTTTGTGTCGGCTGTCGTTACTGCGAAATGCGCTGCCCATATGGTGCGCCACAGTTTGATGCTGAAAAGAAAGTGATGTCTAAGTGTGATGGCTGCTACCAGCGCGTCGCGCAGGGCTTAAAGCCGGTTTGTGTCGAGTCTTGCCCGCAACGTGCGCTCGATTTTGATGAACTTCAGATCCTACGCGAAAAATACGGCACCAATAACGCAGTCGCGCCGCTGCCTGATCCTAAGCTAACCAAACCAAGCTTAGTTATTAAAGCACATGCCGATGCACGTCGATCTGGTGATACCACCGGTCAAATCCAAAACCCAGCGGAGGTCTAATCATGCATGAATTACCACTGGTATTTTTTACCGTATTCGGCCAAACCGCGGTTGGTTTATTCCTAATGGCGCTAGTTGCGTTTGCAATGGGCCAGTTAACCCAGCGCCAGCTGAATAACGCCAACCTTGTGGCTATCGTCATCCTTGCCATTGGCATGGCGATTGGTGGTCTGCACATGGGTAAACCGCTGCGCGCATTCAACCTTATCTTTGGCGCGGTGCGCTCACCGATGAGCAACGAGATCTTGCTAAGTGGCGCCTTCTTTGGCTTTGCGGCAGCAACGGTCATGCTAAGCGTTAAACTGGTTCAACAGTGGCTAGCCGATAAGTTGTCGATGACAACCGACAAGCTGTTATCACTGCAAAAGCTGGCCAATACGGCGACGGTATTGTTCGGCCTTGCTTTTGCTTGGTCAATCACCCAAGTTTACCAACTTGAAACCGTGCCGGCGTGGAACAGCGGCTACACGGCATTGCAGCTGTGGTTAACCGTTCTGCTAAGTGGTGGCGCGTTTGCCCTTGCGATGGGCGCATACAAGTTGGGTAGCGTGAGTGTTGTCTTCAGTGGCGCGATTGCTTTAGTCAGCCGTTTTGGCTACGTTGACTTTGTCACCGAGCAAGTCCCACACCTTGCCGCGCAGCAACACGCGCTGTGGAATGGCTATGTGGCGGCGATTTTACTAACCCTACTTATTACGGTCATTACTTTAGTTCGCAACCGACGCATTGCACCGCTGCTCTATACTGGCGCAGCCGTGATGCTAATTGGTGAACTACTGTCACGCATTGCGTTTTACAACCTGTGGTGGATCACCATGTAATTGAGCGAGCCAAAGCGGTGCTACCGCTTTGGCTATTTTCCTGCTGTTAAAGGTAATACTTCATTATGATCGCTGTTGTACCCCGCGTGTTAGGCGCTCTTTTCTATTACGCGCCGCATACATCTTTTGCTCGCTCAGCGCGCCAAGATGCCTCACTATTAACTGAGCATTTTCACTGGCAAATACCGCAAACTGTTACCGCACTTTGCCAACAATTAACCTCGCCCCCAGACGAGCTAGAGCAAGACTACGCCGTCTTGTTTCAAGGTATTGGCAAGATGCCAGCACCACCTTGGGGTTCGGTTTATCAAGATCCTGAAAATATCGTCATGGGTCAGTCTACCCTCGCCTATCGTCATTTTTTGCAAAAGCACGGCCTCGAATGCACCGTTGAACAAAGTGAACCAGATGATCACATTGGCTTAATGCTGCTCGCCCTCGCCAGTTTACTGGAGCAAGAAAAAGATGCTGCGGTGGTTGAGTTACTCGAGTGTCACCTGTTGCCTTGGGCTCCGCGCTACTTTTCCTGCTTAAAGGCAAGTGCGACCGACCATCACTTTTATCAAACTCTGGCCCAAATCTGCGAGCACTTTTTCGCCGATCTAACTTTGTTGCTTGAGCTAACCATCAATAAAGTCGCGCTTTACAAATAATCAGCCAAACGGCTTTGGCTAAAAAGCGGCTTTGGCTAAGAATCAGCTTAAGTTTAAATCCGCGTAAGTTCACATCCAGTGCGCCTGTCGCTGTACTCACCCGTCAATAATTGCCAGAATTATTAATAGCTAAGGGATTTTATCCCCTTGGCTTAATATCAAACCCAGCGTTTATCTGCTTAGATAGACGCACTTCTTACCAAAATAAAACCGATAAAGACCCTCTTCCCTGAAAAGGCTGAGATGGCTAAGGAATACCATGAATGGAAAGCATTTGGATTAAAAATCCTCTCGCAATTTATACCGGAAACCGCCTAGATGCCCGTGGCGGCATCGTGGTAAAAGACAATACCATTATTGAGGTGGTCGCCAAAAACCACACCCCAACTCACGCAGTAGATTATAGTGTCGACGCAAGCCAGCATGTCGTCACCCCTGGGCTTATCAACGCCCACCACCACTTTTATCAAACCTTAACTCGCGCCTATCCCGACGCGCTCAACAAAGAACTCTTCCATTGGTTACAAAGCTTATACCCAGTGTGGGCGAACCTTGATCAAGAGATGATGAGCGTAGCGACCGAGTTAGCTTTGGTCGAATTGATGATGTCGGGCTGTACCACCGCATCGGATCATCATTATCTGATCCCCACCGGGCTTGAGAACGCCATCGACTTACAAGTTGAAGCGGCGCAAAAGCTGGGGGTACGGGCGATTTTCACCCGAGGTTCGATGAGCTTAGGCGAAGATGAGGGCGGCCTGCCGCCAAGGCATACCATCCAAACCGAACAAGCGATCATTGACGATAGCCTGCGGCTCATTAACCAGTATCATCAAACCGAACCAGGTGCGATGACCCAAATTGCCCTAGCGCCGTGTTCGCCATTTTCCGTCACGACGGACTTAATGAAAGAAACCGCCGCCATTTCTAAACAGCAAAACGTCATGATGCACACCCACTTGTGTGAAACCATCGATGAAGAGAACTTCTGCTTAGCGCAATTTGGCCTGCGCCCGGTCGACTACTTAGAAGATGTCGGCTGGTTAAACGACAGAACCTGGCTTGCTCATGGTATTCATTTCAATTTAGAAGAGATCGCCAGGTTAGGTAAGGCTCGGGTTGGGATCTGCCACTGCCCGACATCCAATATGATGCTCGCCTCTGGCATTTGTAAAAACAATGAGCTTGAAGAAGCCGGAGTGAAAGTTGGCCTAGGGGTTGATGGCTCCGCATCAAACGATGGCTCGAATATGATCGCTGAAGCGCGCATGGCAATGTACTTACAACGCCTAAAATATGGCTCCGAACGTGTCACTCACTTCGATGCTCTGCGCTGGGCAACGGCAGGATCGGCAAGTGCAATGGGCAGAGACGACATTGGCAGCCTATGCGTTGGAAAACAGGCAGACGTTGCAATGTTCAAATTAGATGACATTCGCTTCTCCGGGAGCCATGACCCTCTCGCCGCCCTACTGCTCTGCGGCGCACAAAAAGCGGATCGGGTGATGGTTGCTGGTCAATGGCGAGTCTCTAATGGTCAGGTTATAGGTGTGGATATGGAACATTTGATCCAACGACACACGAAAGCTGCAAAAAGATTGGCCACCAAAGCACTCACAAACTAGCTAATTTAATGCACGTAACAACGGCGTTTTTGCTCTAACCCACTCTGCAGAGTGGGTTTTCTTTTACTGCCTATTCATTATTATCCATGACTAATGCATACCTCATGAGATAAGCAAACACCCTCATAAAAAGACAAGCATTTACATCGAGTCTTTTTAGGCGTACATTCCCCTCGAAATTGCCTTTTACCAGAAACATTAGCCATGAACATACTTTTAGCCATGATCCCCGCATTCTTTTGGGGGACCACCTATGCCGTCACACAATACACATTACCCAACTGGCCACCTTTGTTGCTAGGGGTACTACGTGCATTACCTGCGGGCTTAGTGCTTCTGGCAATTAAACCGACGCTGCCCAAAAAAGGCGACTGGCCTATTTTAATGAGCCTTGGTTTGGTTAACATCGCGACATTTTTCGGTTTAATCTTTGTGATGGCCCTAACGCTACCTTCTGCCATTTCTGGGGTCGGAATGATCTCTGTGCCTGTTTTTGCCATGCTCTATAACTGGATCATCAATAAGCGCCTACCCAATCTCGTTCAAGCTTTTAGCGGCGCCGGCCTTATCATCCTTGCGTGGTTACTGTTCGACCCGCGCTCCATTACGCTCAGCCCTATCGGGTTACTTGCCATGTTTGGCGCCATCAGTTGTATTGTAATAGGCAGCAGCTTAACCAAATCACTGGGTACTAGCATGCACTGGTGGACGGTACTTACTTGGCAGTTATTATTGGGCAGTGCCATTCTCGCGATTGCAGCCGCAATCCATGCGGCGATTTCTCCAGCTTTATATATCGAAGCTATCCAATCTTTTAATAGTCGCAACTTACTTGGCTTAGTTTGGGTTGCAAGCCTGAACACCGCACTAGGTTATGGGTTATATGTTTGGCTACTGCAGCGCATGAGTGTGGTAGATTTTACTTTTGGTGGCATAGCCAACCCAGTTGCGGGGATTGTGAGTGGGCTTATCTTACTTGGCGAGTCTTTTTCTACCACTCAGTATTCGCTCATGTTTGGCATGATAGCAATGTCACTGCTGCCTCAATTACTGGCGACCCTAAAATATCACTTTCAGCGAGGGCGCAGTCACCCTCACCAATAATCCATTTTTGCCGTAACCAGCACTAGCGAGCGCTCTTAGCGATCAGCGCTTGCTTGTCAGCTAAGTTCGCTGGCCAAAAAATCCACCAACATACGAACTTTTGGTGACAAGTGGCGATTATGAGGATACATGGCCCAAATACCATCGTCCTGGACACTATTATGCTCTAGCAAAGAGATAAGCTCACCGCTATCAATGTATGGCTGCACGTAATAGTCAGGCAGTTGAATAATCCCAATGCCTTTAAGTGCCGCATCTGTCAGGGCTTGGCCACTGTTGCAGTTTAAATTGCCTTTCACCTTTACGTGGCGTGCTTTCCCATTTTCCTCAAAGCGCCAGTAATCTAGCGTTCCAAGTAGACAGTTGTGATTATCTAACTCTGATAAAGAGTGCGGCTCACCATAGGTTGCGAGGTAGTCGGGAGAAGCACAGACATATTGAGTACGCGAACCAAGCCGCTTTGCCATCATGCTTGAATCCTCTAGGGTTCCAAGGCGTATGGCCAGATCGAAGCCTTCGTCAACCAAATCGACTTTCTGGTTGGATAAGTTAATCATCACGTCCAATTCTGGATATTGAACCAAAAAATCACTAATAAGCGGCGCGATGGTTCGTTCGCCATAGGTAACTGGTGCGGTAATTTTAAGTTTACCTTTTGGTGTACTTTGTAAGTTAGTAATCGCGCGCTCGGCGTCTTCTAGACCATCCATTAACTGGCGGCAATGCTGGTAATAAATCCGCCCCACCTCGGTGACCGACACTTTTCGAGTAGTACGATAAAAAAGTTTCGCGTCTAAACGCGCCTCTAACGCGGTGATCTGCCGACTTACCTGCGCCGTTGAGATCCCCAGTCTTTTCGAGGCTAAAGTGAAACTCTCCGCTTCGGTTACCGCGACGAACTCACTGATCCCTTCCCAACCAAACATTGTTGCTACCTGTAAATAGTGATGGATTACCCCCTTTATTCTAGTCACTTCGACCGCGACTTCCCAGCAACTATTACCAACAATTATTACTCATTTGTAAAAGTGAATTGTGTTTTAAAGGGATTATCACCAAATGAGATGGTAAATATAATAGCCGACATTAAATGCGTTAAACTGAACAGATGTTATCTTCGATTGGTAAACAATGACGATAACGGCAGTGCGCATCACTCGGTAACTAAAGGCAGACAACAATGACGATTGAAAACATCAGTGTCAATAAAATCCATGGCGGTTGGCATAAGCAGTATAGCCACTATTCAAACACCCTAAATTGCACTATGCGCTTCGCCGTATATCTTCCACCGCAAGCCTCGAATAGCCAAAAAGTGCCGGTGCTATATTGGCTTTCTGGCTTAACCTGCACAGACGAAAACTTTATGCAAAAAGCAGCGGCTCAGCGAGCAGCGGCAGAACTGGGGGTCGCTATTGTCGCACCAGACACAAGCCCACGAGGCGACAAGGTTGCCGATGATGAAGGCTACGATCTCGGTCAAGGGGCGGGTTTTTATGTTAACGCTACCCAAGCGCCTTGGAATCGTCATTATCATATGTACGACTACATCGTAAAAGAGCTACCAGAACTGATTGAATCTGTGTTCCCTGTAACAGACAAGCGTTCAATCTCTGGTCACTCAATGGGCGGCCATGGCGCGCTGACCATTGCAATGCGTAACCCAAAACGTTACCAGTCGGTTTCTGCATTTAGTCCGATCTCTAATCCAGTAAACTGCCCTTGGGGTCAAAAAGCGTTTAATGCTTATCTAGGCAAAGATACCACGCTATGGGCCGAATACGATGCCAGCGAACTGATGCGTAAAGCAACCGAGTTTGTCCCTGCCCGTGTAGACCAAGGTGAAGCCGATCAGTTTTTGGCAGAGCAACTCAAACCAGAACTACTTGAAGCCGCGGCTAAGACCAGCGGCTACCCATTAGATCTTAACCGCCATGAGGGTTACGATCACAGCTACTACTTTATTAGCAGCTTCATCGAAGAACATTTACGCTTTCACGCGGAATATCTGAAGCAGTAAAAGCCAAGTGCCAACAGCAAAGTATGGTGACCTCTCATTTAGCACTTAGCACTTAGCACTCCATTCTCGCCCATTTGGTTCGTCTAAATGGGCGTTTTTGTCTGCTTTCGCCTTTATTATTACTATTTGGTAATAGTGATTTGTGTTTTCTGCCGATTATCATTATCTAAGAAGTCAATATACTGTCGGCAACTAAACGCGAGCCATCAATTTTCGATATCGCGCCCTTATATTAATAATGAGAACAGAGCATGAGCTGGATATTTCTTCTATTAGGTGTAACTGCAGAAGCAGTTTCGCATGTAGCATTAAAAGCGACCGATGGCTTTAGCCGCCCTATTCCAGGGATGTTGGTGCTGCTAGGCCATTTTGTGGCTTTTCTTTTTCTTGCCCAAGCAATGAAAGGGATGCCCGTTGGTATTGCCCACTCATTATGGGCTGGACTCGCCATTGTATTAATCAACGTTCTGTCCATCGTGGTTTACCGCGAACACCTCGACTTTACCGTCTGGATTGGCATGCTGTTTATCGCCGCTGGCGTCATGATCATCAACCTATCCCAAGGGCACGTGCATTAGAAGTGGCAAATGCGAAGTAGGTACACAACACTTAATACTTACCACTTCGCACTTAGCACTTCGCATTACCACTTCTTCTTTCAGGACTATTCCTATGTGGACTTTATTTAAACGCTCGCTGCCGTTGCAGCTTCTCTTTGCTGCGATCACGGCTTGGCTATTGGCGGCGGTAATTCCTTCAAGCTGGGTCATTGGCAGTGACTGGTACTCTGTCGTGTTACTTGCCAAAACGACTTATATCGGATTACTGAAAATGGTGGTCGGCATTGTGGTGATGCTGTCATTACTGCAAGGCATCACCAACATCGGCTCTACGCTCAAGCTTAAAACGCTTGGGCTACGCACTATTTTGTTTTACAGCCTAACCTCGTTAATTGCCATTGCACTCGGATTAAGCGCCGCGCTTTCCATGCCCGAATGGACACCCATCGTGGTTCCAGACCAATTAGGCGAAAGCGTTAACCTGATCAGCAGCAAGTCTGCAACGGGCAGTGCGATTGCAAGCAAGCTTCTCAATATGGCGCTCGTCAATCCTGTTGCAGCACTCTCATCGGGGAACCTTTTGGCGACGGTAGTCTTCTCTATCCTCTTTGGCATCGCGCTGCTGTCTGCGCTGCCCAAACAACACCCCATTTTCGAGGTAATTTCAGGCCTTAACCTCGCGGTCAACAAACTGGTTTATCAGATCATTCGCTTGGCGCCACTTGCGGTTTTCTCAATTGTTTTTGAATTTAGTGTCACCGGGACTGGCTCTCTTTTTAGCCAACTGGCCATGTTCGCGCTGTTGGTCTTTGTGCTCACCCTTATTCACGGCGCAATTGTATTACCGATGTTAGCTAAATTATTAACTGGCGTGAGTATCAGGCAGTTATTTAAGTCAATTTCAGCACCTTTACTAATGGCCTTTACAACCTCTTCAAGCTCTGCAACCTTGCCACTATCCATGCAAGTTGCCGAAGAGAAGCTTGGTGTATCGCAAAGCACCAGCAGTTTAGTGCTGCCCTTAGGCGCGGTAATGAACATGGACGGAACCGCCCTATTTGAAGGTGTTGCAGCCATTTTCTTAGCTCAGTTGTTTGGTATCGACCTCACCACCACGGGGTTAATCATGATCTTCATTATGGCCATGGTCTCATCGGTTGGTGCTCCGGGGATGCCTTCCGGCTCGATGTCGGGGATGCAGTTGGTATTGCTCGCTGCGGGGATCCCACTAGAAGCGATCGCTATTCTACTTATTATCGAAAGACCGCTCGATACCTTTAGAACCGCGGTCAATGTGGAAGGGGATCTCATCGCTGCACTGGTCGTCGATAAATGGCAGCCATCATCAAATATTGAGGCAGTTGCCAAAACGGCCACCTTCAACAAAGCGGTTAGTTAATTCGTTCTCGCCAAGGCCATGAATACCGTTTTCATGGCCTGATTAGTCGGTCTTAGCTTAGTGTTAAGGGGCTAACTTTCCAACTCAACATCACAAAGCTTTTCCACCCAAACTTTGCCGTTGATGTCGCTTCGAATAATAGAGTGGCACAGGTTGTTTGCCATCGGTTCATGCCATACTTCATCATCCCCTTTGCCCATTAAATGGGTTAGTAAGGTTTTAATAAACGCCGCGTGCGATACCACTAAAATGGTCTTTCCTGCATGATGGGAGAGGATCTCTTGCAAACAAGCCACCGCCCGTTCTTTTAGCCGAGCAAAGCTCTCTCCATTTCCCCCCACAAAACGGCTCGGCGCAGACCAAAATAACTCAAATTGCTCCGGATGAGATTGCATAATGTCTTCCACCAACCAACCTTCCCAGTCGCCCAAATAGATTTCACGCAACCCTTCGTACGTTTGCATTGGATACGGAGCGCCATCAATCAATAGATCCGCGGTATGGACGGCTCGACCACTTGGGGAACTGAGCACGACATCAAAGTTAATGCCCTCTATTTTTTGCCTCGCATCTATCGCTTGCTGAATGCCAAGCTCGGTCAGTGGCGCATTTTGATGCCCTTGAATTCTCCCAGCTAAATTAGACTCCGTCTGCCCGTGGCGAAACAAGTGAATGGTCGTCATCTGGCGCTCCTTTAAGTAATGCCCTGTAATTATTATTCGCCCTCAAATGTATAAACGCAAAGTATCGCCAACGTTGCATATTAAGATTCTACTTTAGCTCACATTATGGCCACTCGTGCCATTGGCTGCTCCGATTAGTGTAAGCTTGTTTGTCCGACGCTTGTTTTCTCTTCCTTGCACGGTAGAATCAAGCCCCACACTCCCCTGCGATTATCGTTATGCCTAAACTGAACCTAAACCTAAGCCACCAACAATCTGCACTTACCTGTGAAAAGTCTGCTGGCTCTTTAGAACAAAGACTGGCTCCCGTTCATGAGCCTGTGCATAACAAGTTGCCACGTTCACCATTTTTGAGCCCTAAAACCGTTGAAAAACGCTGGCAAGTGCTCGATAACGACTCAGCGAAACGCCACTTGCTCGATGCGGACAGCGCCGAGTACATGAGCGCTTACGCGAAGAACATCGAAAACTTTGTTGGTACGGTTAAGCTGCCCGTTGGTATTGCTGGGCCTCTACGGGTAAACGGTTTACACGCGAAGGGGGATTACCCCGTACCACTCGCCACCACAGAGGCTGCATTAGTCGCCTCCTATCATCGTGGCTCTCAGCTTATTACCGCCGCAGGTGGCGCTAGTGCCATGCTGTTAAACGAAGGCGTAACCCGCACGCCAGGCTTTGCTTTTAAAGGCATTGCACAAGCTGGTCAGTTTGTCGCATGGGTCGTCACTCAATACGACACGTTTAAGCAAATTGCCGAATCAACCACCAGCCACGGTAAGCTAAAAGACATCAACGTCAATATCGAAGGCAATCAGGTGTATCTGGTTTTCGAATACACCACCGGCGATGCCTCTGGGCAAAACATGGTAACCATTTCGACCAATGCGGTGTTTGAGTTTATCTTACAAAACACGCCTATTGATCCCGAGTTCGCGGTATTAGATGGTAATCTCTCCGGAGACAAGAAAGCCAACGCTTATACCATGCGTGGCGTACGCGGCAAAAAAGTATCAGCAGAGGTGATACTTTCTGCCGAGTTGGTCAAAAAATACTTGCACACCACACCTGAAAAAATGGTGCGTTTTGGCCAAATGACCACGTCCGGTGGATTGCTTAGTGGAACCATTGGCATCAACGCCCACTATGCCAATGCATTAGCCGCGTTTTACATTGCCAATGGCCAAGACGCCGCTTGCGTTGCCGAGTCGGCAGTTGGCCTTACTCGCATGGAGCTAACCAAGCAGGGCGATCTTTATACCTGTGTCACCTTGCCTAACTTAATGGTCGGCACCGTTGGTGGTGGGACAAGTTTACCCAGCCAACAAGCCTGCTTAGAATTAATGGGGTTATCCGGCGCGGGGCATTCTCAGGCGTTAGCAGAAGTGTGTGCGGCGCTTTGTTTGGCGGGTGAACTCTCTATCGTTGGCGCTTTTTGCGCTGGCCACTTTTCTAAAGCCCACCATAAGCTGGCTAGATAGGCCAGAAGATCAAGCATAAGAGCTCAACCTCATAGAGCGCTCTAACCTTGCCTGCACTGTAAAAACACGTCAGAGCCAAACGTTATTCTATGAGGAGGGTTCTTTTTGCTCTACCTGAGAGAGGTAGTGCTTCTTGAAGTACAATAATGCATTGTAAAGTGGCTTTTCTTTAATTGGTTTAACAATCACGTAGTTTGCGCCGGCCGCCATAAACGCATTTTTTGTGGAATCAAACGCATCGGCAGTACAGGCAAAAATCGGCGTAGTGATGTTGAGATCTTGGCGAATAATACGCGTCGCGTCCACACCATCCATATTGGGCATCTGGTTATCCATTAAAATCAGGTCATAGCGTCCAGATTGCAGCGCTTTAATCGCCGCCTCGCCATCCATAACCCAATCAATGTCCATTTGATATTTTTTACAAAAAGCTTGAGCAATAAACGCGTTACTCTTGTTGTCTTCAACCAGCAGCACACGAATTTTTTCTAAAAATAAGTCGTAACTGACTAAGGGCTCGATAGGCTTAGGGGAGCTCGCTAGCTGGTTAGCTAAACCTATCGGTATCACAACATAAAACGATGAACCTTTAGCCAACACACTTTCAACCTTGATCGTACCGCCAAGCATATCTAATAGATTTTTAACAATAGCCAGCCCAAGCCCACTGCCTCCAAACTCTCGCGTTGTGGTTCGCTCCGCTTGAACAAAAGGTTCAAACATTGTTCTTTGGCTCTCTTCCGACAGACCAATGCCGGTATCTTGTACCTCGATGTTTAACTCGGCGTGTCCTTTACTTTCATTCGTTAGATAAAAACGAACCTTTACCCCACCCTGGCTGGTAAATTTAACCGCATTACTCAGCAGGTTTAAAATGACTTGATTCACTCGGACTTGATCGGTACAGATAATCGCACTGTCTGATAGGTTGTTTTCCATTTCAAAACTCAGTGCCTTTTCAACGCACAGGTGACGGTGGATATTATCTAACGATTGCACAAACTCCGAGAAAGCAAATTCACTGAACTCAATATTCAGCTTGCCCTGCTCTATTTTTGAAAAATCTAATACATCATTGAGCACCGTTAATAAGTGTTCGCCACTTCGGTGCAAGATATCAACTTGCTCTTTGTTTTTCGTTCGGGTAATCGAGTGTTTCAGTAACTGAGACACACCTAAAATCGCATTCAACGGCGTTCTGATCTCATGGCTCATTTTTGCTAGGAAATCGGCGCGGGCATTTGCTGAGCTTTCGGCTTCTATCCTTGCCAGATTACTCTGTTTTTCCGCTTCGATTAATGCCGTAATATCCAGGCCTTGTCCAATAATAGAATGGATACCTGATTCGATTTCAATCGGAGATAAATTCCAGCGATAAATTTTGTTTTCGATCGGTATATTCACCCCCATCAGAGTCTCACCTTTCATCACCATTTGTAGGTAAAAAGCGACCTTAGCTTGAAAAGTTATGAGAGATTCATCGATACTCGCCGAGTTAAGCGAAGATTTAAGGGCTTTTTGTGCCGCAGGGTTCATTTGCACTAAACTGCCGTCAGCGCTCCAAACAATAATGGGCGAAAGCGAGAAGTTAAACAGATCTTGAAATGATCTTTCCTTTTCTTTTAACGCACTAAAGGTATATTCCAAAGCTCGACCAACATGCTCAAACTCATAGATGTTAGACCCTTTAAAGCGCTCCTCTTTCGCGTTATCGCTCGCGCTTCGCGCATACTCCATCAAACTGCTTAATTCCCCAGTTACGATCCGGTGGATAATTTGTCTGGTAATGAGGGCAAGCAGCAACATCACTGCTAACGAAAGGCCAAGCCCATATTTATAGTTTTCTTCTAGGGCCAGAATGTTGGAGTTGTTTTGAATCGCGACCACACTTAAAGGCGTCACCTCTCCCTGAATAGAGATATCGGTAACATTTAATATGTAGCTATTATACGACTGGGTATCCTCATGCTTTAATGAGTACATTACCTTTTGATACAAAGGGTTATCCGCAAGAATTGATGAAGCAACCACATTGCCATCGGACAATAAAATGATCCCATCACTTTTAGAGGTGACTTTCATTTGATCAACAACTGAAAAGTTATTATCTAAAACCAAGGAGACGTAAAGGTGACCGAGTACTTGCCCACTTTGCGCGTTAATAATGGGAGAGCGGCGCAGCAGTATATTGCGCTCGCCCATAATCGTTGATACGTTTTTAAACGCCCAGTTAACGTTAAAATTAACGCTTAAGGCAAATTGTGCTAACAGTTCATCCGTTAAGCCATAAAAGTAGCCGTTGCCGTCATTCCAGATCATTTCACCATTGCTTTGAGTAACAAAACGAAAATCAGGGGAGTTGACTGGGTCACTTTGCTCAACATCTAAAAAGAAAAAATCCAGTTCACGACTCTTAGGTGTTTTGAGCAATTTCTGCAAAGTGACACTCATTGCGTTGCTGTCTTGATGGCTTTGCATTGTCATCAATTTATAGTCAAAAAGATGCTGCAGTAGATTTGAAGCCTGAGCAGCTGTTCGATCTACTTCTTGTTGAATTATTTTCGAAGACAATTGATAGCTTTGCAGCACCACTCCCATCATCAACACACCGAAAATGAGAGTAACAAATCGAATCAATAGGCTCGCAAGCGTGAGTTTTTTCTTAGTAAACATGAACTGACTTTAATTATCTGAGTAACGAAATGCTTTCAGCTTTAATTTCTCTAGCTTACTTTGACTATCTTTACTGGTTACGATTTCTAAATCTCCCGAATAAACAGTAGGCACGGGTTGCCCTTCAAGGTCAAGCTTAATGGCTTCGGCCATCGCCACTCCGGTATCATCGTTCATCCGCATCACGGTAACCGATAGATCACCTGATTTAATCGCCTCGAGTTCCGCAGAGCCGCCTCCCCACCCATTTATCGCCACATCGGTTCTACCCAAGTCGATTAGCGCGTCCGAGGCGCCTAGCGCCACATCGGTTGAGCAAGCATAGATAAACTGAAGGTTTTTATCGGCATTCAATGCCGTGACTGCCGTTTCATAGCCACTTTCACGAGTCGCTTTGGTATAAAAAGATGAACTCAACTTATGCTCTGGGTTTACCGATGTCATCGCGTTAATAAAAGTGTCTCCTCGCGCGTCACTAATATAGCCCTGAGAAAAATAGAGCATAGCGTAATTGCTGCCGTTGGGATATTGCGCTTGAAAGTATCGAGACAAAGCGCGGCTACCCGTTGCGTGATCAAAACCAACGTATAAGAATGGTTGATTATTTTTCCAGGCTTTCACGGGCGTTGTAATGTTCTGTAAGATGAGTTTCGTGTCGGGGTTGGTGAGAACGTGTTCAATAAATTTACGATGTCGGGTGGTGTCGAGAGTAAAAATCAGGTAACCAGATTTATTGTGTAATGCTTCCATAAGAGAAACACTTTGCTGCCGAATATCAACGCTAGGCCTAGTGAACACTTGGTTTATCTGGTAGCTGATCCCCAGCTCGTCCATTCTTTTACTAAACGCTTTTATATTGCGCCGCCAGTAATCCGAAACTTGTTCGCCGGGGTAGACAACCGAGATTGTAATTGGCGCTTTCTGTTCAACAGAAAGTGGCACCGCCTCATCACGCACTATTTGACTTAGGGTATTCGTCAAGCGCTGCTGAGCTGGAAACTCATCAAGAAAGTCTTGGTACTCCCAAAATCCGTTGAGCGATTGAGCTGAAAAAGCGCTCGCGGACAATGCCATACATAAAAATCCAACTATACCTGTGTGCCGTCTCATAGTTCAATAACCTGCTTTCTGGCTGCATTGCGTCAATATAGTTGATGTAAAAATAAATTTGTACAACAAAAGCTTATATTTAGCTTAACCGCTCATAGTTACATCAATAGCCTTATAAGTGTGGCATAGGAATGAATTAATAGACAGCCAGATAATCAAATTATTTCATATCACTTCCGTAATGCTCTAAATATATGATAGTAGCTGCAGTGCGTGATGGTACTTCGAGCTTTTTAAGCAAGCTTTTCATGTGCACTTTCACGGTAGATTCAGATATAAATAACCGCTCCGCGATTTGCTTATTCCGAAACCCTTTCGCCACTTCTGCAAGTATTTGCATTTCTCTTTCTGTTAAAAGCTCCGCCAGTGACGGTTTTTCTCCGCGGGTATCTAAATAAGCTTTAACCAACTGGCTATAACTCTCTCGCCCCGCCAATGCATTCTTTATCAATTGAATAAGCTCATCGGGCTCGGTATCTTTCAATAGATAGCCGTCAGCCCCAGCTTTCACCAATGCATCAATGTCTGCCGGGTTATCCGATACCGTTAAAATAACGATGATGCTTTCTACCGCTTCGGCTCGCATGGCCTTTAAGGTATCTAAGCCAGACATGCCTTTCATATTTAAATCTAGCAGAATTAAGTCTGGCTCATGCTTGTTCGCAATGGCCAACGCGTCTGCGCCATTGCTGGCCTCTGCAACCACTTCAAACTCTGGCTCAAAGTTTAGTAACTGCGTGATGCCCCTGCGCATAAGTGGGTGGTCATCAACAACTAATACTCTATGCTGCGCCATTTTCTGCCTCTTGTCCGTTAGTAAAAGATAAAGCTACTTTGCAACCTTCGCCTATTTGGCTGGTTATTTTCAGTTGGCCACCTAATCGTGATGCTCGTTCGTGCATAATGCTCAAACCATAGTGATTCAATTTATTATCATTGGTATCAAAGCCCCGCCCATCATCACTTACTTCAATGTGGATCTCCTGCTGATGATTCGCACATTTTACTAGAATTGTACTCGCATTCGCATGTTTTACGGCATTGAGCACAGCTTCTCTTATCAATTGCAACAAATGCACTTGATGGTTAGAGCGTAAATGAATGGAAGAGAGCTGGTTTTCTATCTCGATAGCAGCCGTGGTTTGATCCTCCAGCGGTACCAGCAACTGTATTAAGGCCTCGCCAAAGTCCGCCTCTTTTATCGTTAAGCGGAACGTACTCAGCAATTCACGTAACTGGGTATATGCGCTAGATAAGCCAACATCGATATCCCCTATCGCTTGGCGAGCCCCTTCACAGTTATTCACCGTACAATCACTGCTCACTTGCCTTTTCAATAAGGCAACTTGGATCTTCAAATACGATAATGACTGTGCGATAGAATCATGCAGCTCTCTTGCGATGGTAGCGCGTTCTTCCATTAGTAACAGCTGCTCGGTCTGTTTTTGAGCGCGATTATAGTAAATTCCGCGCGCTAAGATCTGAGAAACATTATTGATCAAAGCCTGATCCGGGCACGGTAATTTCGCTTGCCATTCCAACACGCCAAGCCACTCTCCATCGAGCGATAGCGGCATTTTATGCCAAGTATCATTACAAATCTGGCCGGCGGCAAGCTCTAACTCCCCCCCATTTGCTTTACCAACCACCAACCGAACAGCCTTAATTCCTTCCAGACGAGCAAGGTAGGTAAGAATCGAATGAAAATGCTCAGAAGATAAATGGCTAACGCTCAACTGCTGTGAACAGTCATAGAGCACCTGTAACGACTGATTGGCATGTTGTAAGCGATGGGTTTTTTCATCAACCGCTTGCTCTAAACTCCGGTAAAGCTTACCGAGATCCGATGTCATTGCGTTAAAGGTTTTTGCTAGCGAAGTGAGTTCATTGTCCCCTGCAATGTCTAACTTAATGTTGAAATTGCGATTTTTAATTTGCTCACTGGCACGGGCAAAATGGCGCAGCGGATTGACAATTTCTTTGCGCACAAAGTGAACCACAAAGAGCGCGATCAGCAGTATTCCGCCAAGACCAAGCCCCGCTACCCACGCCAATAATATTAGTTTCTTTTCGGAGTGACGTTGCAGTTCAAAAACAAACTTATCGATCTGCTCAACAAAGTCCGCCACTTGCAAAATGTATTGCTGCCTGTTTTTACTTTTAAGCAAAACCGCAAGTTCACTCCAGCGATCGAGCAGCAACAAGTAATGTTTAGTGATTTCATCTGGGACATCCCACTCCAAAAGCCCTTGCATCGAAGGCGAATAGAGCGAGTGTTCAAACTGATCAATATGATGCTCATACAAGGTAGAATCACCCTGAATATCATAGGCCAATCGGTAGCTTTGCATCCGCATCGAACCGGAGACATTGACGGCCTCGGCATCGGTCAAACTTGAAGCTAAAGTGAACAACGCAAACCCTGTTGTTGTCACTGATAAAAGAAGAATAAAGAACATCGCCCGAGCAACGGTACTCGTGACAGGTCTCAGTGGCTTACCGCGCACAAAACCACCTCATTATTTTGTAATTTTGACCAGTGTAATGCTTCTCTGTTTGAACTCTTACAAGCGCAAACAAATCTGTGATCCTAACCTGCTCTTTTAGCCACAATTGGCAAAATAATCAGCATCATTTCACAACCCTTACTAATCGTTTACACAATTATCACACTTACACATAAAACTGATTTCACATTCGCTAAAAACAAACCGTGCTAAGTGGATTAAACGCTTGTTTGCATTGTTTTTCAATGTGTGAACTCAATCGTTCCATTTAATTGATCTTGCGCAAGTGTCACATTTATTTACCCCTTTTTGGGTATTTATTAGCGGTTACCAAATTTTAAACTAAAGTTATACAGAATATATATAGATATTAATAACGTATGACCGAACTTAAATAAAAACGATTCTCAGTTAAGTTCGTTCAGTCATTATTTTGAGGTGTTATTTAACGTGGTCGATATTGCAAGAAGAAGGCTCTTTAGTCGGCCTGGCAAAGCAACAATTAGTACCGCTGAGCCAGTGCGAATGCCTTACCTTGTTCCTGAGGCCGAGTTCACCGCAACTTGCACCCGATGCGGTCAATGTGCCAAGGCATGTGAAACAGCCATCATCATTTCAGGAGAAGGCGGCTTTCCAGAAGTTAACTTCAACCTAGGTGAATGTACATTCTGTGGTAAATGTGCCGACGTTTGTCCCGAGCCCCTATTCCGAGACAAAAACCAACAAGCATGGCAACAAACCGCACAAATTAACGAGTCGTGTCTTTCACTAAAAGGGGTTGAGTGCCGCAGTTGTGGCGATATGTGCGATTACGGGGCAATAAAATTTCGACTTCAACTTGGCGGTACTGCCAAGCCCATATTGAATTTAGATGACTGTTCAGGTTGTGGTGCATGCATCAAACCCTGCCCAGTCAACGCAATTGAAATGAATAAAACAGGAAGCACAAATGAGTTATCACGTTAGCAGTTTAGCGGTTCATGCTGCAGCCGATCAGCTAGAGCAGGTCAAAGCCGCTATCGAACAAATGGAAGGAGCCGAAGTTCCTGGAACGAGTGAAGTTGGAAAGCTGGTTGTGGTTATTGAAGGAGATAGCCGAAACAGCCTAGCTGATAGATTTGAAGAAATAAAACAATTGCCAGGAGTGCTCGCAGCAACTCTGGTTTTCCACCAAATGGATGAGCAAGTAGAGCTTGATTGAGGAAGCAAAAATGAGTGTCAGTAGACGAACTTTCTTAAAGGCAAATGCGGCGGTCGCAGCAGCATCGGTAACGGGGGTTACGCTTCCAACATCGATCGCTCATGCAGCCGGTAAAGACCAAGACGTACATTGGGATAAAGCACCATGTCGATTCTGTGGTACGGGTTGTAGTGTACTGGTTGGTACACAAAATGGCCGTGTCGTGGCATCACAAGGTGACCCAGATGCACCGGTTAACCGTGGCCTTAACTGTATTAAAGGGTATTTCCTACCGAAGATCATGTACGGACAGGATCGCCTAACCCAACCTTTATTGCGTAAAACCGACGGTGTTTACGACAAAGAAGGCGAATTCACCCCCGTTAGCTGGGATGAAGCCTTTGATGTCATGGCCGATAAGTTTAAACAAGCAATCAAAGAAAAAGGACCAACTTCGGTTGGTATGTTTGGTTCTGGCCAGTGGACAGTTTGGGAAGGTTATGCGGCGGCAAAACTGTATAAAGCAGGTTTCCGTTCTAATAACATCGACCCGAATGCTCGCCACTGTATGGCGTCCGCGGTAGTTGGTTTTGGCCGAACTTTCGGTATGGATGAACCAATGGGTTGTTACGATGACTTAGAGCACGCCGATGCGTTTGTGCTTTGGGGCTCTAACATGGCCGAGATGCACCCTATTTTGTGGTCGCGTCTAACCGATCGCCGTTTGTCAGAAAAACACGTAAAAGTTGCGGTACTTTCTACCTATGAGCACCGCTCGTACGAGCTTGCTGATAACCCTATTATCTTTACCCCGCAAACCGACTTAGCGATCCTAAACTACATCGCGCACTACATCATTTCGAACAATAAAGTCGATAAAGACTTCCTAGCCAAACACGTTAACATTCGTGAAGGTGATACTGATATCGGTTATGGCCTGCGCCCAACTCACGCACTTGAAAAAGCAGCGAAGAACCCGGGCAGTAAAAAGTCTAAGCCAATGTCGTTTGACGCTTACGCGAAGTTCGTCGCGAAGTATGACGCCAAGTACACCTCTGAGCTTTCTGGTGTCCCGGTTGATCAGTTAGAAGAACTGGCTGAAATGTACGCTGACCCGAAAGTTAAAGTCGTTTCTTACTGGACAATGGGCTTTAACCAACACACCCGTGGTGTGTGGGCCAACAACTTGGTTTACAACATTCACCTGTTAACGGGTAAAATCTCCAAACCAGGTAACGGGCCATTCTCACTAACCGGCCAACCTTCTGCGTGTGGTACCGCGCGTGAAGTGGGCACCTTTGCTCACCGTCTGCCTGCAGACATGGTGGTAATGAATCCGAAACACCGTGAAATGTGTGAAACCAAGTGGAAAGTACCAGAAGGCACCATTCCACCAAAACCGGGGTATCACGCCGTACTTCAAGACCGCATGCTAAAAGACCGTAAGCTCAACGCTTACTGGGTAATGTGTAACAACAACATGCAAGCGGGTCCAAACATTAACGAAGAGCGTTACCCAGGTTACCGCGATCCAGCTAACTTCATCGTGGTTTCAGACCCATACCCAACCGTAACCGCCATGGCGGCCGACCTTATTCTACCAACCGCAATGTGGGTAGAAAAAGAAGGCGCTTATGGTAACGCAGAGCGTCGTACTCAATTCTGGCGCCAACAAGTATCGCCACCTGGTGAGTCTAAATCCGATCTTTGGCAATTGATGGAGTTTTCAAAACGCTTCAAAGTGGAAGATGTTTGGCCAGCCGATCAAATTGCCAAAATGCCGGAGCTGGCGGGTAAAACCCTGTACGAAGTGCTTTACCTCAATGGCGAAGTGAACAAGTACAAACTTGATGAGCTGGCCAATGGTCAATTGAATGACGAGTCTCGTGAATTTGGTTTCTACGTACAAAAAGGCCTATTTGAAGAGTACGCCTACTTTGGCCGTGACCATGCCCACGATTTAGCCCCATTTGATATGTACCACCAAGCACGCGGCCTTCGCTGGCCGGTTGTGGATGGTAAAGAAACGCTCTGGCGCTACGCTGAAGGCTACGACCCTTATGTAAACAAAGGTGAAGAGTTCTCGTTCTATGGTAAGAAAGATAAGAAAGCGATTATCTTTGCCCTGCCATACGAACCGGCAGCAGAGGCTCCAGATAACGAATACGATTTATGGTTCTGTACAGGTCGTGTTCTTGAACACTGGCACACAGGTACTATGACTCGCCGTGTTCCTGAGTTGTACCGTGCATTCCCAGATGCTGTGGTTTACATGCATCCACTGGATGCTAAGAAACGCGGTCTACGTCGTGGTGACGCTATTAAAGTCGCGTCGCGCCGTGGTGAAATCACCAGTCACGTAGAAACTCGCGGACGTAACAAAGTACCGCAAGGCTTGGTATTTATGCCGTTCTTTGATGCTGGACAGTTGACCAACAAGCTAACCCTTGATGCAACTGACCCTCTTTCTAAAGAGACAGACTTCAAGAAATGTGCAGTTAAGGTGAGTAAAGCCTAATGGCGACTTGGAGCAGTAAAGAATGAAAATTTTGCATTCTTTACCATCTGCGAGCAGAAGGCGTTTCATGCGAGACGCCGTTCGAACCGCAGTTGGAGTCGGCGCCGCTGCAACGGTGCTTGGACTACAGACAAAACAAAGCAAAGCAGACACGTCTGGTGTGCCTATTCGCCCACCCGGCGCGCTTGCTGAGCCCGAGTTTTTAAACTCATGCTTGCGCTGCGGTTTGTGTGTCCAAGCTTGTCCTTACGATACGTTAAAACTGGCCACCATGTTGTCGCCAGTAGGAACGGGAACACCCTATTTCACAGCGAGAAGTATTCCTTGTGAAATGTGTGAGGACATTCCGTGTGTGGTTGCCTGCCCAAGTGGTGCCCTTGATAAAAATTTAACCGATATTGCGGAATCCCGAATGGGAACAGCCGTCCTGATCGACCATGAAACTTGCCTTAACTGGCAAGGGTTGCGCTGCGATGTGTGTCACCGAGTATGCCCGCTGATAGATGAAGCGATCACCCTCGAACCGATACGCAACCAACGTACTGGCGTCCACGCTATGTTTATTCCAACCGTTCACACTGATAAGTGCACAGGTTGTGGTAAATGTGAGGAAGCGTGTGTGCTTGAGCAAACCGCAATCAAGGTGGTTCCAACCGCCCTAGCGAAAGGTGAACTTGGTCACCACTACCGCTTAGGTTGGGAAGAAAAAGCCAAACATGGTGGCGAAAGCCTGATCCCAGAGCAGTTAACCTTACCAACTCGCAAGCCAAATGGCTCTAAAGGAGGTTTGTAATGACGAAGAATCTGGCGAAAGACGCAGGAAAGGCCGCTCGTGAAGAACTAGGATGGTGGCATGCTAACCGCTTCCTACTGCTTCGAAGAGCGTGTCAATTGTTGGTTATCGGATTATTTATCATGGGCCCGACGTGGGGGATCTTAGAAGGGAATCTTTCCTCTAGCGAATTGCTAGGGACGATACCAATGACCGATCCACTGCTATTGCTCCAAACCATCGCAACAGGTTATTTACCTGAAACCACTGCCATCTTAGGTGGCGTTATCGTAGCAGGGTTTTACGCCATCGCAGGGCCTCGGCTCTTTTGTGGATGGGTATGCCCGCTCAATATCGTCACAGATTTTGCAGCATGGATTCGAAGAAAGACAGGGCTGAGAGCAAGTTACCAATGGCACGCTTCACTACGTTATTGGCTACTCGCTGCAATCCTAGTAGGAAGCGGCGTCTCCGGGACGCTACTTTGGACATGGCTAGACCCAGTATCCGCACTTCACCGAGGCATTGTTTTCGGAATGGGCGCAGGATGGATCCTCATCTTACTGGTGTTCCTCATCGACTTGCTGTTAGTTGAGCATGCGTGGTGTGGCCATCTCTGCCCGCTAGGGGCCACTTATGGTGTTATCGGTCGCTACAGTTTGATGCGTGTAACCGCGACCAACAGGGAACAGTGCAACAACTGTATGGATTGTTACAACGTTTGCCCAGAGCCCAAAGTTTTAAGGCAACCGTTAAAACAAGGTGACAGAAAGATCATGAGTCAGGATTGCATAAGCTGCGGTCGCTGTATCGATGTCTGTGCTGAGAAAGTGTTCGAATTTAGAATAAGAACTGGAGCTAAATATGAAGAGTAAGTTTGTCGTGTCTGCAATGCTGGCAGCTTTAGTAAGTGCGGCAGCATTCGCCGAAGTGACATCACTTCGCGGCGATCAGGAAATTAAAGATTTAAATGAAGTCACTGAAATTAAAGTAGTGCCTAAGAGCCAAGATAAGCTCGCGCTGGATTACGTAAACCAGCCGCCGCTTATCCCGCACTCCACTACTCAAGTGCAAATTAACCCAAGCAACAATGGCTGTTTAGAGTGTCATGACGTGAGCACCTACCGGAAAACTGGCGCTCCACGTGTTAGCCCTACTCACTATACGGACCGTGATAATAAAATACTGACTGATGTCGCGCCTCGTCGTTACTTCTGTCTGCAGTGTCACGTAACCCAAGTAGATGCCGAACCAATCGTTGACAATGACTTCAAACCAACTGGTAAATTCGGCCAATAGGGAGGCGCTATGGGACTGATAAAACGCCTGTGGGCATGGTTTACCAAACCAAGTCGTATGGCAATAGGTGGCATCCTAACAATAGGCTTCGTGGCTGGTATCATCTTTTGGGGTGGTTTCAACACCGGAATGGAAGCGACAAACCAAGAAGAGTTTTGTATTGGTTGTCACGAAATGAAAGACAATGTCTATCAAGAGTACGTGGGCACCATTCACTACGCTAACCGTTCTGGGGTTCGTGCGACTTGTCCTGATTGTCACGTACCAAAAGAGTGGGTACCTAAGATGATCCGTAAGATCCAAGCGAGTAAGGAACTTTACGGTAAAGTCTTTGGCATTGTCGATACGCCTAAGAAGTTCGAAGATCACCGCATGGAAATGGCGACTCGCGAATGGGCAAGGATGAAAGCCAACGACTCTCAAGAATGTCGTAACTGTCATAACTTTGAATTTATGGACTACGTAGAGCAAAAACCAGTAGCTTCAAAAATTCATAACGAAGCAGAAGACGCAGGCAAAACGTGTATCGATTGTCACAAAGGCATCGCACATAAACTGCCAAAAGGCCATACGGTCACAAAAGAGTTTTAATTCATACCCCCTAGGTATGCAAAAGCACCCAATTCGGGTGCTTTTTTTTGTTTATTGTAAGGGCGGTTTACGCTCGTTAGTGTTTCTCGCTAAGGAGCGTTATCCACTGGAACCGGAAGGTAGTGCTTAGACTCCAACTTAAGCCACTCTGGCAATACCGTACCGATAGAAATCGAAGACCAAGTGCCCGACAAAATACCAATAAACATCGCGGTAGCAAATGCGGCCAATGCCTCACCGCCCAACAACCATAATGCGCCGACCGTGATCAAGGTGGTGCCAGAGGTCACCATAGTGCGAGAAAACGTCGCGATAATGGCATTGTCGTTATTCTCTTCAATCGACACATTCGGTTTCGACACCAAAAGCTCACGAATTCTATCGGCAATGATGATCGAGTCATTCAGTGAGTAACCGATTATCGCCAGTATCGCGGCAAATACCGTTAAGTTGAACTCCATTTGCGTTGCAGCAAAGAATCCCAGCACCAACACCACATCATGAAGAAGTGCTAAGAGCGAACCACTCGCCAAACGCCATTCAAAACGGAAACAGAGATAACCAAGAATACATAGCATACATACCAGCATGGCCAGGCCGCCCTGATCGACAAGATCTTGTCCTACCTGAGCCCCCACCACGCTATTGCTGATCACGTTAACTTGTGGCGATAGTTGGTGAAGTTGCTGCTCGATTTGCGAAGACTCAACATGACTGGTGGTTGGGTAGCGCAATATCCAGCGGCCATCTTCCCCACCTTTGGTGACGGTTAACAAATTTCCTGAGATATCACTTAACTGATCACGGATCTGATGGTTTGTCACATCACTATTAAGCTGAACTTCCGTTACAAGGCCGCCAGTAAAATCAAGCCCTAAGTTAATGCCTCGCACCGCCATAAAAGCAACCGATATCACCATTAACGCAATAGATACAAAGCTGGTTACGTAACGAATTTTACGAATATTTTTCTTCATTAAATCTTTCATGATTAAACCCTTACACCACGGCGCGCGTCTTGGCCCCAAATCAAATTAATAATTGCTCGAGAAGCGAAGATCCCCGTGAACATGCTGGTTAATAGACCGAGGCCTAGCGTCAAGGCAAACCCTTGGATTGGACCGTTGCCCATTGAGTAAAGTACGACGGCGGTGATCATGGTTGTGATGTTGGCATCCATAATGGTGCTTAATGCACTGTCAAAACCTAAATCTATCGACTGAGCGAAGCTGCGCCCTTCGGCCATTTTGTCTTTGATGCGCTCAAAAATCAGTACGTTGGTGTCTACCGCCATACCCACCGTCAACACTAAGCCCGCAATACCAGGGAGCGTTAATACCGCGCCAGGAACCAAGGCAATTAAGCCAAGCAAACACAGCATGTTTGAAACAAGCGCGACATTCGCAACCCAACCCAAACGGCGGTACCACAACGCCATAAAGGTGAGCGTTAGGCCCATGCCTAAAGCGAGCGCAGCAAAACCATTGGTAATATTTTCGGCGCCAAGTGAGGCACCAATCGTGCGCTCTTCAACAATGCTAACTGGCGCAGTTAACGAGCCCGCACGAAGCAAAAGGGCCAACTGTTGAGACTCTTCAATAGAGCCAGAACCGGTAATTCTAAATTGGGTGCCAAGCTGAGATTGAATCGTCGCAACGCTGATCACTTTATCATGTCGCTCACTCTCGCCTTTGGCATTGGCTTGATACTCACGGTAGACCGTCGCCATTGGTTTGCCGATGTGCTTAGCCGAGAAATCGCTCATGATCTTGCCGCCCGCGTGATCAAGAGAAATATTCACCTGACCTCGGCCCATTTCATCACGGCTCGCGCGCGCATCAACAATGTGCTCACCGGTGATCACTGGCTTTTTATTCAATCGAACTGGGTTACCATTTTCGTCGTTCACCACAAAGTCGCGGCTTGTGCGCGCATCCGATGGGGATTTCGCTTCATGGAACGCAAGGCTGGCAGT
>Ga0070725_10000292_pt1 | contig 37923 bp, 28 predicted proteins | sample tdDd002_FD_69781 | JGI IMG/M metagenome (GOLD analysis project Ga0070725, IMG submission 69781) | Marine sediment microbial communities from the Atlantic coast under amendment with organic carbon and nitrate - tdDd00.2 | ecosystem: Environmental > Aquatic > Marine > Coastal > Sediment | place... | reverse complement strand
GATGTCGAACGAATTAGTGCAAAGCGAATTAACACCCAAAACACACACGGCACAGGTTGTACGCTCTCTTCCGCTATCGCCTCTCACCTTGCTCAAGGCTATGAGTTGGTTGAAGCCGTCGCGTTAGCCAAACGATATATCAGCCAAGCCATTGCTCATGCCGATGAGCTCGTCATTGGTAAAGGGCACGGGCCTGTGCATCATTTTTATCATATGGATTAAGGAAAGCGGCCTTAGCTAGTATCAAATCATACGATGATTGAAAATATAAGTAAAACGATGGTTCATTTTGTGATCGATAGCGGAAAACCCACACACAAGATCGATCGAGTTCACAGCCAATAACGAAGCTAGATACTTATTTATAAAATATAAACTAATGTGTTGATCGAAATGAAACAGTGTTGCGAATTTGATTTGTCAGTGCTGTTTTTTAATTTGAATCCAACCTACATGGAGTTTACTTTGAATAAGTTAAAGCTGTCATTCGTTGCTGCCTCGGTGCTCGCAGTGCTCGGGTGTAATGATGTTGTCGAAAAGGAAAGCCTTCAAAATGAAGGTGTTGAGTCGGGAAAAGATGATCAGCAGGTGGCGGGTACTGCGAGTGATTTTAATTTGGTGAGCAAGAACATGCAGGTTGGCTTTGTTGAAAGACAAGCGCGGGTTGCGAGCTCGGATGGCAAATCCATTGCTGTTAAAGCGCAAGAAATCATTGACACAATGCGCAGTGATGGCAGTTGGGAAGGGGTCGATTATAGCGCGACTTCGGCCAAAAACTGGACACCAAGAACTCACCTCGACAACATGCGTATGATCGCGTCTGCCTATGTAGAAACGCAAGACGATGCGTTTGCAGAGGCGGCTATCAAGGCGATGAGCTTTTGGCTAGAAGCCAAGCCGAGTGCCCACTGGTGGTGGGAAGATATCGGCAAACCAAAATTCCTTGGTGAAGTGGCGTTAATGCTCGGTGAGCGCATGCCGCTGCATCAACGCTTTAGCATCGCAAGCATTATGCCGACCACGCCGGGCATTCGACCGAGTGATGGTGCAGAGCAAACGGGCGGTAACCGAAGCGATATCAACCTAGGCGTGATCTACCGTGGCCTGTTAACTCAAGATGATGCCTTGGTAAACGTCGCAATAAAAGACATGGAAAAAACGGTCGCATTCACCTCGGGCGATGGGATCCAAGAAGACTACTCTTTCCACTCACACGGCCCGCAACTTTATAGCGCGGGATATGGTGAAGTGTGGTTTAACGCGACGCTAAACATTGCCTACATGGTTCGTGATACAAAATGGAAGTTCAGCCAAGAGAAAACCGACATGCTAGCAGCGTTCTTCTTGGATGGTTGGCGCTGGATGAAGCGTGGCAGTGGGCTTGATTACAATACATGGGGCCGTGGTTTAAGCCGCCCGAAAACCGAGCTCACTCCGATTGCAGACTTACCAGAGGTTGACCTAAGTACAATCTTCAACAACATGGATCGCATTGCGGCGTTAGCGCCCGCTCGTGCAGCTGAAGCGATTGCCTTTAAAGCCCACGAAGCCGGCGCACGAAAAGGTGTGCCGTCTGGGTTAAATGGCTTTAAACATTTCTGGCGCAGTGATTACTCGACCAAAATGGCCGATGACCACTTCTTTGGCATCCGTATGAACTCCAAGCGTACTGAAGCGAATGAGTCGGGTAATGGCGAAAACTTGCTTGGCTACTGGCTTGGTTTTGGTAGCACTTTCCTAGAGCAGCGTGGTGATGAATACCACAACATCTTCCCAGTCTGGAATTGGAAGCTTATCCCTGGCGTTACCGCGCCTGAGTACCAAGGCCCATCGGGATCTTGGGGCATCATTATGCAGCCAGATGTTTCATTTGTTGGTGGTGTTACTAATGGCCGACATGGCGTGACCACCATGGACATGAACCTGAAAACGCGCTCTGGCCAACCTGATGAGTTTACTACTCAAGCTAAGAAGTCTTGGTTTAGCTTTAATGACGAGATTGTTGCGCTCGGCGCGGGCATCGCGTCAACCTCTTCGGCCAACGTAAACACAACGCTTAACCAAACCTTGCTAAACGGCACTGTTACCGTTGATGGCGTCGAGTTATCGAATGGGGACCATGAACTGAGCAGCGCGACTTGGGTAAACCATGATGGGGTTGGCTACATTTTTCCTCAAAATGGCGAACGTTATCTTTCTAATCAAACCCAAACTGGTAATTGGAAACTCATCCGTAGCGGCTCATCGGCTGATCCTGTCGCAAAAGATGTGTTTACTTTACGCATTAGCCATGGCGTTGCGCCAAGCGGCGCGGATTACCAGTACATTATTGCTCCGAGTCAAACCGCAGAACAGACCGAAGCCTATGAAAAAGCACTGCCAGTTACCGTGCTGCAAAACACCTCCAACGTGCAAGCGGTGCGTCACGCCGAGCTTAGCAGCACAGGCATTGTTTTCCATCAGGCGGGAAGCATCCAAATAAGCGATGACCTAACGGTGTCGGTTGATCAACCAAGCGTGGTGTTAGTCGATGAAAGCGGTTCTGAGCCACTAGTTTCCGTATCGACTCCGGGTAAAGCGTACGCCGAGGTGAACCTAACGCTGAAATCACAAACCAATGGTGAAGTGACTCAACTGGTCATGACGCACGGAAGAACTCAGCAGCTTGGTAACAGCGTTACCTTCCCATTCTATAAAGGGGCAGCAGAAAGCAATCAGGCCTTTAAAGACGAAATTAAACAAGCAGAAGAGGACGCTAAAGCGGAAGCAGAAGCCGATAAAGACTCGGAAGCCGCAGCTCAAGAAGCGGCAGAGGCAGAAGCGAAGGAAATAGCAGCAGCCAGAGCTAAAATGGTTGAAGCGCTAGCCAATGGCGGTGTGAACCTAAGCGTGATTGGTGATGGCCATATCCGTGGCGGCTTGTCTGCAGATAAGAACTTCGGCGCTTCAGGTTATATGGGGGTCGAAAATCACGCCGATAACCCAAGCCTTGAGTATCGTGCCGTGCTGAACTTCGACGCAACCGGCCTAGCTGGGATTAACGCAACATCGGCAAAGCTTAAGCTTCATTTGAAAAAAGTGGTCGACCGTGATGACAACGTGCGCGACAAACCAATCCGCTTACAGGCGTTTGGCTTTGTTGCTCCAGAAGGTTGGTCTGAAAAGACCATGACATGGAATACCATGCCAACTATCGACGGGGCGCCTTCGTCTAACATCCTGACCTTAACCGAAAGCCAAATTGATGCGGCGATTGAGCTGGATGTGACGGATATCGTCAATAATCTGGGTAACTCTCGTAACTTGAACATTGTGCTCGTTAACATCGATGAGAAAGGCAAAGGTGGTTTCATTCACATTGCTAACCGAGAAGAAACGGTCGACGGTGTTGCGGCGGCGCGAGCAGCTAAACTAGAGATCCAAGGTGAGCTAGAAGGCACCTTGCCACAAGCCATGAGCTTAACCTCTACCCAAGATGGTTTTGTTCAAGATGGCACCACCGCGAACAACAACTACGGAACCAATAGTTATATGCAGGTGATGAGTGGTGTTGGTAACTATCACCGCAGAACTTTCTTAAGTTTTGATACAAGCTCACTGGGCACCAACACGGTCACCTCAGCTAAGTTACAGCTACACATCAAAAATGCCACGGTAACGGACGGCTATGCCGACCATAAACTGCAAGCGCTGGCATTTGATGCCACTTGGGCTGAGAGAGAGTTAACTTGGGCAATCCAGCCGGACTTAACTAACGCGCCAGCTTCGCCAGTAACCACCTTTACCCTTGCAGACAAAGGTAAGGTAATCGAGTTGGACGTGACCGATTTAGTCAATCAACTTAACGGCAAGAAAACCCTAGAGCTTGCGCTGATCAACCCAGAAGTGGGCAACGTAAACCTCATCGCTCTAACGCCAAGAGAAGGAGGTAGCGACGCTACACCAGCGCCGACATTGATCCTTAAGTAAGCGTGCAGTAGCCGACAACCAGTTATTACTGGATAAATTAAACGCCCCTCGCCAATTGTGAGGGGCGTTTTGTTATTATTAGAGCAGATTAAAGATAGTTTAAACTGCGCAATTTCAATCAGGCAAGTGGTCGATGAGCTAGCTATGATAGCGTCAACTTCTAAACAAGCTAGGAATAGCCAATATGGGTGCAAGTCATCTACAAGCTGAGCGGATCAAAAGGGTATGCGATTTTATTGAGCATAACTTAGATGAAGAAACTCTGTCGTTAGAGCGCCTCAGTGCGGTTGCATCATGTTCAAAGTACCACTTTCATCGCATGTTTAAGGCTCAGGTAGGGATCAGCGCGATTCAATATTTGCAAATGGCTCGGTTAAAGCGCGCTTCGTTAAGGTTGGTGTTTGAGCCGCAAAAAAGCATTACCGAGATAGCATTTGAAGCGATTTTTGACAGCAGCGAAGCCTTTGCTCGCGCTTTTCGGCGTGAATTTGGTCTGTCTCCTTCTCAGTTTCGAAGTCAGCCAGAGTGGCAAGATTGGCACTCTAAATTTATTTTTAGGCCACCAAGTATTGGAGAAATAGACGTGGACGTAACCATTATTGACTTTGAAGCTAAACAAGTTGGCGTCGTTGAGCATAAAGGCCATCCCGATAAGGTTTTTGATAGCGCCGCTAAAATGATCGCATGGCGAAAAGAAACGGGTTTATCACCCATTGCCAGCAGCGAAACCTATGGCATTCCTTATAGTGACCCAAGCGATACCCCGCCAGATGAGTTCCGTTTTGATATCTGTGGAACAGTCACAAGCGAAGTGCCAGAAAATCCTTATGGGGTGAAAAATGGCGCCATACCCGCAGGCCGATGCGCACTGGCGGTTCACAAAGGGAGTCATGATGCCCTCAGCGAGACTATCTACTTCCTGTATCAACAATGGTTGCCAAACAGTGGCGAAGAGCTAAGAGATTACCCTTGTTTCTTTCGCTATTTGAACTTCTCTCACCAAGTGGATGAGTGTGATTTGGTGACCAATATCTACTTACCATTGAAGTAAATGAATCAATAGTAACGGCGCTGTCAGAGCGCCGTTTTGGTCTTTCTTATTATCGGCAATATAGCTTTTCGAAATTGGGAATGTTTTTCTCCCAGATAGGGCGGTCTTCCCCAATAATTGACTTTAAAACATCAATAAATAATTTGGTTTTAATTGGGGCGTCTCGGTGTGGATACACAGCATAGAAGGTGCCAAAATCTTCGAGCGCGATATGGGTCATAATGGGGACAAGTTTGCCTTCCATGATCTCGTTTTGAATCATTTGCGCGGTAACGACGGCGAGGGTATTGCCACTCACTACACTTTTTACCACCATCTCAACATCATTCACTTTGTATGTGGGGTGGAGTTGAAACTGTTGTGGGGTACTATTTTCGTCTATATAGCTGAATTTATTAATAAGTAACCCAGGGGTTGCGTAAATGGTAGCGGGGAGTGATTCCAGTTTATCTATGCTATCGATCTCGCCGTAGCGCTGGATAAACTCAGGAGAGGCGACGATAAGCAGCCGGCTGCGGGCTATTTTTCTAGAAATCAGATTGGAGTTCTTTGGCCGACCAATACGAAAACCAATATCAAACCCTTCTTGTACAATATCAACCACTCGATCTTCTAGCTTTAACTCGCACTCTATTTCTGGGTACTGTTTTTGGAAGACAGAGATGGCCTCTTGGACATACTGTCGACCGAACATCATCGAGCTTGTTATTCTCAAGACCCCTCGCGGCTCTGAGTGATAGTTCTGGGCCAAGCGGTGTGTATTGCCGAGCAACTCTCGTAATTTTTTAGCCTGAATAACCATTTCGTTACCAGCCGCGGTTAACGAAAGCGAACGGGTGGTTCGATTGAGTAATCGTACGCCTAGTTCATCTTCTAGTTTACCAATCTGCTTAGAGACCATAGAGCGGTCGACATTCTTTTGCTCCGCTACATTGGTAAACGAGCCAAGTTCTATGACTTCAAGCAATAGCAGTAAACGACTAGAAAAATCCATATCACCTCAGTATGAGTAGATTGTTTTGTTGCCATTTCAGCATCAATATTGTGCAAATAGTAGTATTTTTAGCGTCCAATGAAAAGAATATAGTGACCTCACTGACTGAAAGGCGGCACTTTCATAGTGAAAGTACAAAGCCTATGACCCGTGAATGAGGAAGTTAACCATGAGTAAATTATCAATTACAAACCAACAAGGTATTGCCACTGTTTCTATCAATAACCCACCTGTGAATGTACTTACGTTCGAGCTAATTAATGAAATCAATGAGTTTGTTCTTTCGCTGAAAGACGACCGTGAAACTAAGGTGGTGGTGTTTAAATCGCTGCATGATTCCTTCTTTTTAGCGCACCTTGATCTTAATGTGATTAACGGTTCGCAAGGAGGACAAGCGGCATCGATAGAGTTCAACCATATGATCGCGAATATCAAAGCGATGAAACAGCTCTCTGTTGCGGTGGTAGATGGTGTTGCTCGCGGTGGAGGTAACGAGTTTGTAATGGCGTGCGATCTTGCTTATGGCACTGAAAACGCTGCGTTTGCTCAGCCTGAGATTCATGTAAACATTCCTACCGGTGGCCAAGGTGCGGTGCAATTTGCAAGAAGAATGGGCAAAAACAAAGCGTTGCAAGCTTTGCTATTGGGCAATGACTTCACGGCGCAACAAGCTGAAAAGCTAAATATTATTACTCAGTTTGTACCGAAAGCAGAAATGGATGGCTTTTTGGGCATGGCACTTGGGGTGATAAGCCAGTTAGAGGTACGTGACATCGTTATGTACAAGGAGATCATCGCGACTTCGATTAAAGATGAAGAGGCGGGAGTTGAGTTAGAGCTTCGTTACTTTTTGGAACGCGCCAAAGAGCAAAAGACCGCAGATATAATTGCAGCGTTTCTAAAACATGGTGGACAAACCGAGCGTGAAGCGAAAGACATTCAAGGTATTTTTGTCGATACCGCGGCTGAACTGTCGGACTGATTCTTAAGCTCTGCACTTAAAAAATAGCCGTCGTATTGGCGGCTCATTTATTGGCAATTATAAGGTGATTTATGAGATACGAAGGTAATATCTACCGCCCGCCACCAGAGGCCGATGCTTATATTTTACAATGTACGATTGGCTGCTCGTATAACAAATGTACCTATTGCGCGATGTACAAAGACGTTCGCTATCGAGAGCGACCATTTGAAGAGATCAAAGAAGACATTCGTATGGCAAGAGCGGCCTTTGGTCATCAAGTCGAGAAAGTCTTTTTAAGTGATGGTGATGCGATTTCATTGCCAACTGAGACGTTGCTAGCAATACTCTCAGAACTCTATGCCAGCTTCCCGAAGTTGACCCATGTCAGCACATACGCTGGGCCACAAAGTACGCTAGATAAAACTCTGGATGAGTTCAAACAACTTAGAGCGGCCGGACTCACCATGACCTACCTTGGTGTAGAGTCGGGCTCTGATGACGTACTAAGAGCGGTGCGAAAAGGTGTGAGCGCGTCAGAAATGCTTGCGGCTGGAAAAAACATTGTAGAATCGGGCATTAAGTTGGTCGCGATGGTCATGATTGGCTTAGCCGGGAGTGGCGAGACATCTCTGATGCATGCTAGGCAAACTGCCCAGTTAATCAATCAGATGAAACCGCATTTGTTAGGGCTTTTAACCACGGTACCGATCGAAGGCACCGTACTGTTTAGGCAAGTAAAAAACGGGGATTTTACCCTTCTTGATCCTTATGAAGTGCTTGAAGAGATAAAAATCATCCTTGAAAACTTGCAGCAACCAGATCTGAAAATAGACAGCACCCATGGCTCAAATCTATTACCCATGAAAGGCACATTGCAAGAACTGAAGCCGAATGTGCTAGGGAGAATCGAACGAGCACTGGCGGATAAAGACAGCAACTTAATTGCGAAGGCGTACCTTGGGCGTTTTTAGTGGAAGTGAACTCGTGTAAAGGTAGAGCCAGCGATATAAATCGTTGGCTCACTTATCCCTCTAATCATGGTGTACTGCTTGCTCAGAATTTATTGACACCACTAGTGATTCACCTTTGGCTCTAGAAACACAAGGGGTCATGCATTGTTGCCTTTCACTTTTGGTTAAAATTGAGTCTCGGTGATCGACTTCTCCTTCATAAGGCAGTCGGCATTTTCCACATCCCCCTGTCTCGCAGCCTGAATTAACAGCGAAACCATGGCGTCGTAGCGCGTCGAGCATGCTTGTCTCGGCGTCTACAGTTATTTGTTGTCCCGTTTGTTCAATGGTGACGATGAAAGCTTCATTTCCGCTTTGCTCGGTAGAAAAGTGTTCAAAGTGAACATGGTTGTCGCTCCAATGATCGGCGGCCTCTCGAACCAACTGGACAAAACTAGGGCTACCGCAACTATATACGTGGGTGCCTCGTGTATGTTGGTCTAACAGCTTTTGAATGTTTAAAGGCTTATCTACGCTGTATAACGATACTTTGTCTGAGTAGGGCGAAAGTTGTTGTTGAAAAGCATAGTTGGCTACATCATCAACGCAATAGTGAAGTTCGAAAGTTTCTTGAAATGCTATTGCCTCTTTTATCATTGGAATGAAGGGAGTGATGCCGACCCCTGCTGCGACAAAAATATGGTGTTTATCTCGGGACATTTTAAAGCCATTGTTCGGAGATAAAACCGATAAACAGTCGCCTACTTTGGCTTGTTCATGCAAATACCGAGAGCCGCCACGGCTATTTGGATCATAGCTGACCGCGATTTGATAGCAGTCATCTGCTAGCGGCTCGCACAGAGAGTAGGCTCTGGTTAGCCCGTTGGAAAGTTGCACGGTGATATGCGCGCCAGCGGAAAAGTCTGGTAGCGGGCCTAAGTCGGTTCTACTTAAAATAAACCGCTTTATTTGCTCAGTTTCATTAATAGTCTTAACGATGCGCATTTCAAACCAAGTGCCATTACCAGACAACCGTCCATTCCAATCTTCTATGTCGTTATTTTCCAATCGACGTTGAAAGACGCTTTTCACCTCTTGTCCAAGCGGAGCGAGGTTTGCTAACTGCTCCGTTGCGGGTTTGTTGTCGGTTTCTATGTAGAGGTAGTGCTGGACTTTGGCGATGCTCCATTGTGGGTGAGGGCGTGCGATGACTTCGATGCGATCGCCTGTGCCGATCTCACCCGGTTTAATCACCCGATAAAACCAGCCTGTTTGGCAATGATCTTGAGAGAAACGCGATAGGGTCGGTTCATCAAAGCGGTGATTTAATTTAAAGCAAGGTTGTCTTGGCTGTGTTACCTCTAGGATGACAGTGCCAATTCTGACTCTATCGCCAATACAGATATTGTGTTCACTCATGCCCGCGGCAACCAAGTTTTCTCCAAAACCCCCGCAGACAAACCGAGCGCTAGAATTAGGGAACTGAGCCTTGAGTCGTGGATAGTGGTTTGAGTCGTACTGCAAAATAGCGCGCTCCTCACCGCCATGAAAACTCTCGGCTTGTTCGTCGCCTACCAGACCAAAAAAATTAACCTCACAGCGCTCAATTGGCTGCTTATCTATGCCCGTATTAAATGAAAAAAGCGGTTTAACTTTACCAAGACGGATTTCGTCGAGTGTTGCTGCGGGGTACATAATGGAGCCTCATCGTTCTTTTTGTTGATGGCTTCATAGTAGCGATAATCGAGATGTAATAATTTAGCAAATATGACGATTAATAACTAAAAGATGACAAGGTGAGTCCGCAAAGGGTCATTGCTTGGTGATATAGCGTTTGGGTGACTTACCGAGTGCTTTTTTGAACATTGTGATGAAAGCGCTTACTGAGTCATAGCCGAGGTGTTCGGATACTGATTGAACCGATATCCCTTGTGAAAGTTGCTGGAGTGATACCACAATGTGTAGCTGCTTGCGCCATAAACCAAATGTCATCCCGGTTTCTTTTACTACTAATCGAGAGAAAGTGCGGTCACTCATGGCGAGATACGCTGCCCACTGCTTGATGGTACGCCGGTCGCTTGGATTCTCTAGCAGTATGTTGGCGACTTTGCGCAATTTGGCATCGCTAGAAAGAGGAAAGTTCAGCTGTTCTCTTGGCATTTGTGCCAACATATCGAACAGTACCTCGGTGATCTTGTTCGTCTGCTCTAGGGCTGGTGGTTTCGCCGAACTCTCTGCTAAATAGAGGATCATCTCTCTTACCAGTGGCGTAATCGTGAGCGTGCAGCATTTATTAGGCAGCGCCACTTTACTCGAGTTGATAAAGGCAAAGCAGAAACTGGCAGATGAGGCGGGTCTATTTCGATGAGGCAACCCAGCTGGGATCCACACCGCCGATTCGGTAGGCACCATCAATATCTCATTGTCGACTTCGCACAGCATAGATCCGGTCACGGGCATGACAAGCTGACCTTTTTTATGCGAATGAATTGGGGCTTTAAACTCCCCATCGGTCACGGTGAGTCGCAAAACCTCGATTGCAGCTTGGGAAGTATCGGGATCGTAGTTGTCCATTTGGGCCTTTGAGCTGATGGGTGTCTGTTTTTAGTTATAATTGCATTATACATCTAAATTATTGTGCGGCATCTGTGGCGATATAGCTACGTTTATTCATTAAACCAAGCCCAAGATCTTTGCTCGCAGTTCCTAGTACAACCTTGCTCAAGCAAATGGTAGACTGCATGCCTATTTTACTTAGTAGTTAAAAAAGGTAGTGAAATGAACCCAATTATTGCAATGCTAAAAGAGAACAACATTGATGACGCGCAGATCAGCGAGATCTTCCAAACGTTGACTCAAAACCCTCTGGCAGCAATGACAACCATCAGCCAACTGGGTTTGCCTCAAGACAAACTTCAAATGTTGATGGGCCAAGTGATGCAAAACCCTGCTTTGATTAAAGAAGCGGTTGAAGAGCTAGGTTTAGACTTTTCGAAAGTAGAAGAAGCGAAGGCGCAACTTCAGAAGTAATTTTTGCTTCATTAAAATCCCAAAGGGCCGTCTAAAGCACTTAAATAGAGCTGCTTTGACGGCCTTTTTGATCTCTGCGCTATTGCGAGGAGAGTTAGTCTAGATCGGAAATATAGGTCCAGAACCAGTTATTGCTTTTGTTGGTTGGGAAATACCAATAACGGCCATCGCCGCCTAGCCTAGTTAGTTTGAATAGCTCCTTATCACCATTGTATGGGTTATCGTAAACATACAAGTCACCAACGGTGCCTAGTCGGTCGTAGTCTCCCCATTGGTGGTAGGTTTTCGCTTGGTCATAGCCATTAACGCTGTAGGTCAGTGGCGCTTTAACCGCCTCGACAGCGCGTTCAACTAATACCTTCTGGTTACACACAACCGCGGCACTTTGGGCAAGCGCCGTTTCCGGGACATTGACGTGGAACTTGTTCATTGTTCGGCCATTGCTGCGAACGTCGGCAAGCTTATAGTTGAGTGATTGACCGTTACTGGTCTCTACCTGCAACTGGCAGTTGTCTGCGCTGAGGCGTGCATTGTCGCTGCTATAGGTAAACCCATATGAGCCTTGCAGGGCAGGGTAAATGTAGCTTGGTAAGCTTCCTTGCGGATCGTAATAACCGACCAGCGTAGTCACTGGGACGCCAAACGAAGTCGGCACTTTTGCTACGGTCAGATCGGGCGCGTCGCTTTCATTCCAGGTTACCCCGTCCGAGACGTAGGATACGTTCAAACCGTTGTAGATAAGAACCGAATCGCCATTGATCTGCAGGTGGCTATTGTAACCTGCGCGGTGGTTAATGGTGATCGCGCGGCCTTTATTGGCCTCGGATGCAGCAGGAACAGGAATGTATTTGGTCCAATAACCATTGTACATTCCGATGGTCACTAGCGCGTGATCTTCAAATAAGCCAGCCAGATACTCTTCTGATAGATCGTTGACCGATGCCTTGATCTGCGCTTGATCCACCACCCTGTGCTGATAGGGCTCCATGGTTTGTGTTTCTGGATTCCACTTTTTAAATCCAGTATCCGACTCGGCAGAAAAGACAATTTTCGATTCTAGGTTACGCTGGATGTTGGCGGCGGTGTAAGGCGTATAAAGGGTGAAGCGATTCGCTGCCGACATCGGTGCGCCTCCAGCCATGGAATCGGAACCAAATCTGCGGCCGTCAAAGGGCGCTTGACACTCGCCATTGAGGCAGGCGCTTTGGCCGCTTTTCTTTGCAGACATATTCGGGATGAACTTGTTCAAGTCGGCATCCCAGCCCCAAGTGGAGTTAATGGCATCGGCTTGACGGTGGATTGAGCCGTTAAACCCATTCGGGTAGTGGCCCATCCCAAAGTTGTGGCCCACTTCGTGGCTAAATTCGTTCCCTAACGAGGCGTCTAAGGTCACGATCCCACCGCCACCAGAGCCACCGTGTGTCACAACGCCGTTTTGATAGTGGCCGCGGGTATTATGCGCCGCTAATTGGGAAGCTAAATAAGGGTGACCCGTTTCGCCTTCGCCAATCGAGCTGTTGATCCCGTAGTTGGCATTATCAATCCCGATAGAGATGAGCTCTTTGCCAATACGCTGGCGCATGGTGCCGGTGTGCCAACCGCCCGTGCTTGGGTCGAAGTCGGTCAGTAGGGTGCCGTTTGGTAGCATCACTTCCGGTAAATAGAGCGATTCATATTGACTCACCACCATGCGGCTAACGGGCACGGTTTGAAAATACTCCCGCTGAGCAGAGTCGTCTTTGGCAAAGTGAAACGCATCGCGAGGCTGGGTAAGCATGCCAACATCAATGGTATGAATAAGTAATTCTGATGGTGCGCCGACTTTAACACCGTTTAATTCGCCAGAAAGTTCGCCATGATTAAAGCGCAGAGAGAACCCAGGTTGAATCCAGTTTGGCGGTATTTTAAGGCTCCAAGTATTATTAGCGTAAGTTAATTTATTGTTCTCTAATTCACCTTCTCGAATCCATTGACCATTTAGGTGTTTAAATATAAGCGTGTTACCACGATTAATAGAAGAAGAGCGACCGCTGTATTTTACATAGGAAGTATATCCAGCGTTTGATTTAACTCGGATGACCTTATTTGCCATTGATGGGGAAGTCGGTAGGTAAATATTTCTTGTCCAAACCCCGTCAGCAGTATTTATTTCTACTAGATTGTTACTAGCGAGTATGGTGAGTAAATACTCTCCGCTTGGATCATTAAGTTTGGCAATGGTTGAAGCGGAATTAATGACCGTAGAAGCCCCCTCCATTGGCGAGAAATCAAGTTCGCCTTCAGGCGCGCCATCAATGGCATACACAGTTTTAGGTAGTTGACTTGGTGGGTTGAGGCGCAAAGTCCCTAAATTTCGACCTTGGTTATCTGTCGCTGTGACGGTGAGTGGGGTTGATGGGCTTAGGTCACTCTGCTTGGGTTTAACCATGAGCAAGGTGGTACGTTGAGCAGTTAAATAAGGTTGAACATCGCCTTCTATGCCGTGTTTTGAAGGCATGATCTGGCTTTGAGCAAACGAGACCGAGGCAGCTAAACTGCCTTCTAAATCACTCGGCAGATCGTTGTTGTTAAAGACCGTTGCACTGGTAAGAGAGGCGGTTGATTCAGTGGGTTGTTCTAGTGCATAAGCCGCGCTTGAAGCCAACAGGCTCGTGACGATGCTAGCGATATAGGTCATTTTTAGTCGGCTATGAGTGGGTATAGCCTTATGGCGTATTGATGACGTTGAAGAAGGTGTTTTATGTGACATGTTATATACTCTTATTCGTTAGAAGTTATCAACGAAAAGGGCTGTAACCAAGCATGGGGACTATAAACAGCGGTGATCATTACTACCCTGTTTATATCGCTATGGCGGCTCCGCTGTCATAGGTATTAATAACCCTTAAACCGGTAGCTTTGCGTCCTAGCCTTTCGACTAGTTTGCCCTTTACATACTGTATGTAAATTGTACTTTCAAATAATTGCTGAGACTGTTTAACTATTCCTTTTGTTAATATGGATGGATTTCGAACAGTGATTCGTTTATTTAGTGCTCGTTAACTGAACAATAATATCGAGCTGACGTTTCGCTAATAAAGTAAAGAGTAAAAAATCTATAAATGCAATGAATGTATATTAAATGTGTATGATTGGTTCCTGTTTATCGTGGCGGTTCAATGGGCGTGCGTTTATGTGATTTATCGAGATAGGCGGTGTGATTGAGAAGAGCAAGTCGTCGCTTGATGGAAGAAAGTTTGGTGAATGTGGCCGAGCTGTCTCAGCGAAAGCGTGAGAGAGCAGCTCGGCCGTAATGAAAGGGATGTTAAGTTCTCGGCGGCGTCCCTTCACCGTTGGACACAATGGCGTCAACTTGAACTAGCGCATCCATAGCAATCGCAGACACCCCGATCACCGTTCTTGCTGGCAAGTCGCCGTTAAAGAAAGTGGCGTAAACCTCGTTGACCGCTTCTAAGTCGGCCATGTCTTTCAATTGGATATTGATTTTGACAATATCGTCCATCACGTGATCCACGCTTTCTACAATCGCTTTGATGTTGGCTAAACACTGGCCGATTTGCTCTTTGATCCCGACTGCGACAATGGCATTGGTATCAGGGTCGATAGGCAGTTGCGCCGAGATATTGTTGTAGTGAGAAAACGCCACCGTTTGAGTGGAAAGCGGGCTTTGCGGCGCGCGTGTGGTGTTGTTTGCACGAATGACAATGCCGTGTCGGTCTTCGACCGCTTGGGGCGGTGTGCCATCGCCGTGAGAGACGGTGGCGTCGATTTGCACTAACGCATCCATTGGTAAACCTGAAGCGGCCACCACAGAGCGAGCTGGCACATAGCTAACGGTTCTTGCGATAGCCGAGTCGGGGAAGTAGGTCGTATACACCTCATTTACCGCGTCTAGATCGGCAAGATCTTTTAGGTGGATGTTGATCTTCACGATGTCGTCGAAAGGCACATCAATGCCCTGCAAAACGGCTTTAATGTTAGCCAAACACTGGCCCGCTTGCTCTTTGGCTCCGCCTGCGACCACATTGCCGGTTTGAGGATCGACAGGCAGTTGCGCTGAAATATGATTGTAGTGAGAGAAAGCCACCGTTTGGGTTGAAATCGGGTTGATAGGCGCACTTGCAACGTTGCGGGCGATCTTGACCAGATCGCACGGCGCTTGTGGGTGAGTACCTTCACCATTTGAAATTACCGCATCCATTTGCACCAAGGCACCATCGAGCGGTAGCGCGGCCACAGCAAGGACGGTTCGAGTTGGCTGGTAGCTATTGAAGAAGCTTGCGTATACCTCGTTAACCGCGTCGAGATCCGAGATGTTCTTAAGGAAGAGATTAATCCGAACCACATCGTGCATGGCATGATCGATGCTCTCAACAATGGATTGAATATTGGCTAGGCACTGCCTTGCCTGATTTTTGATCCCGCCAGCCACAAGTTCGCCGGAGATGTCGTCTATCGGCAGCTGCGCTGAGATATTGTTGTAGTGAGAAAACGCCACCGATTGGGTGGAGAAAGAGCCGTTGGGTGCGTTTTCGGTGTTTCTTGAAACTTTGATGATACCGCCACTCATGTGATTTTTTCCTATCTTGCTTTTATCTGGTTTTAAGATTGAATGTTGTCGGGCGGCGACTGACGCCGCCCATGTTGCTAACTAATGAGATACACTTACTTCAGAGCTGGGATCTGCTGGGTGATGCAGTGGATGTTGCCGCCGCCAAGTAAGATCTCACGGGCATCCACCCCAGTGATTTTGTAGCCGGGGTAGAGATCATTGAGCAGTGCTTCTACATCGGCATCGTGGGCTTTATCCAGTAGCGGATAAACAATTTGGTCATTGGTCACGAGGTAGTTGGCGTAAGAGCCCGCAAGGCGTTCGCCAGGGACTCGCTCCATCCCATCGGATGAATCCACGCCGTCGGCTTCCTCTTCGCTAATAAACAGCGGGCCGGGCATCGGCAACTTATGAACCTTGATTTGTCGGCCCTTGGCATCTTTTTGAGTTTCAAGCGTGTCGTGTGCCGCGCGAGACAGTTCATACTGCGGATCGTTTTCGTCGTCGCACCAGGTGAGCACCACTTCGCCGGGGCTCACTACGTGGATCAAGTTATCAACGTGACCATTGGTTTCATCGTTATACAGGCCCGATGGGATCCAGATGACTTTATCGACCGAAAGGTGCTCACAGAGGATCTCTTCTAGCTCCTCGCGGCTTAAATCTGGGTTGCGGCTTTCGTGGAGCAAACACTCTTCTGTGGTATAAAGTGTGCCTTCGCCATCGACATGAATCGAGCCGCCTTCCAGTACGATAGGCGCACGATAGCTCTCATCTCCTAGAATTTCGCAGACTTTTTCCGCCACTTGGTCATCGCGATCCCATGGGTAATACAGCCCATCTACAAGGCCGCCCCACGCGTTAAACTCCCAATCTACGCCTCGGCGCTCGCCCTTATCGTTCACTACGTAAGAGGGGCCGATATCGCGCATCCACGAATCATTGGTGCTCATTTCCACTAAGCGAACGTCTTCAGGCAGTTGGCAGCGGGCATTTTCAAACTGCTCGGCGCTCACCACCATGGTGACTGGGGTGGTTTGCGAAATGGCTTTTGCGACTTGGACAAAGGTCTTTTGCGCTGGTTTGCCACCAAAGCGCCAGTTGTCGGTACGCTCTGGCCATGCCATCCACACTGCTTCTTGTGGCTCGTGTTCGCCGGGCATTCTAAAACCGTCTGATCTTGGGGTTGAGTCAATTCGTTTGTTCATAATAATGCCTCCTACTTAGTGGCTATGAGTTAAGTCAGAATTCGTATTGTTTGCTTCTTGCTGATCTTTTTTGGCGACCGCAAGTTTTAAGAAGTATTCGCCTACCGCGATAGTGATTAGCACACCAATTAACACTGGCGCACTGTAGACCCAATCGACGCTCATGAAGATAAGATCAGGAAAGATGAACAGCACCACCGCTTGCGCGATAACAAGGAAGCAGATAATGCTGAGGACCCATTGCACACCCATTCCTCCAGGAACACGGAACGGACGCTCGGTTTGCGGGTCGCTGACGCGCAACTTCAAGTAAGAAGGGAACATAAATAGGTATGGCAATAAGAACACACAGCTAGAGAAAGCAAATACCGACCAGAACAGCTCGTCACTGTCTGCCGCAAACAGGGCGTAAGCGATGATAACGACAGTCGATACCATGCCAGTGATGTTGTTTGCGCCAACTGGGGTGTCGTATTTCTCCGACATTTTCGCCACGGTTTCAGGCAATTCGCCTTCGCTGGCAGCTTCGGCAGCGGCGCGGCTTGCGCCCATTGTCCAGGTCACCATGTTACCGATGAAGGTAAGTAGCGCCATAATGCCAATCGCCGACACCATAAACTGACCAACGGCACTGTCGCCGAACAGTTTATGCAGGGTATCAACAATACCTGCCACCAAACCAATGTCTGCTACAGGCAGCGCCATTAAGATGCCCACTGTACCAAAGACGTAAAGGAAAGCGGTGATCCCAGCAGCTAAGAAGATAGATTTTGGCATGTCGCGCACGTCTTTCATCTCTTTGGTCATAGTCGCGACCAGCTCAAAACCCATCAAGTTAAACACCAGCGCAGGCAGGAAGGCGACGCCTGTATCCAGGCTTGGCATCATGGCTGCGAAGGTAAATTCGTTGGCGACGCCATTTTTCGCCGCATAGATAAAGCCGCCGACACCAAGTACAGTGATCACAAGAACTTTTAAAATGGCGCCAACATTGGTCACCCAAACGCCGATGTCCACCGATACGTTACAAATCCAGATGGTGAGCCAAGTGAGAGCAATACAGATAGCAATTTGCCAATAGAAGGAGAGCTCTGGGAAGAACAGTTCGGCAAACATACCCGCAAACATGATGTACACCGCTGGCATCCAAAGGCCAACGTTAATCCAGTAGAACCAAGTAGTACGCACAGCCCATTTATAACCGAAGGCTTTTTTCACCCAATCGTAAATACCGCCATCGCCTGGGTAAGTGGTGCCCAGCTCAGAAGTAATTAAGCCGTAAGGGATAACAAAAATAACCAGAGTGACCAACCACCAACCGATGGCGCTAACACCAATAGATGCTGAAGCTGTTAAAGTATCGACAACAATAACAGCGCATAAACTAAATAGGGCGAGGCTACCAACCCCCATTTTTCCGCCTGATGTTTCCGTTTCCATATATTTCTCCATGTATTTTTCTACGTAAGTAATTTATTTGTAGAGTGAGGTTTATTTATATTTAGACGCTACGAATATAGATCTAAATATAAATGGAGGGTGTTATTAGAATCACTTATCGGTGATGGGTATATAATTGGCAGTAAAGACGTGACACTTCGCATATATTGATACCCAACGGCGGCTCAACTCGAAAAACTTGATTCTGATCAATTTTTGCCATGCGAAACAAGGCTAACTTAACGGCAAGAAAATAAGCACACGAGATTAAATTCCACTTGGTTCATATTGTTAGCAAGGGTTAAACATAATGAAGAGAGAGTCGACAGAACAAAGGCTAGAGCGTATTCACAATGCAGCAATAACACTGGCTTCTCGTCGAGAAGTTGATTCGATTTCTATTTATGATGTGGCGAAAATGGCCTCGATTGCAGCCTCTACCGTGTACCACCATTACCCTAACATTGAGTCTTTGATATGCGAGCTCATGAAAGGGATCTTTGCCGATTTCTTAGAGGTGTTAGATAACGCGGTTATCGATGAGGAAGTTCACCATTGGTCCGACATTAACCGTATGATAGAACAAGGTTTTGTCGCCTATTATCGGGAGACGCCGCTCGCGCAGCACACCTTACTAGGCCAGCACACCTATGCGTCGGTTCGCAGTGAAGATGCGCAAAATGACCTGTTACTAGGGGAGAGGGTTGAGCAGATTTATCGCAAACACTTTGAGTTGCCAGAGCTGCCCAAAGACGTCAATATTTTCGCTATCGCGCTGCAAGTTGCGGATAAGGTTTATTCGATGAACTACCGCGAAAATGGCCAAATCGCCCCAGAAATGGCAAGGGAGGCTCAAGTGCTTACCGAGGCTTATCTGGGCGCGTATTTACCCAAGATATTGCCGCGTAAGAGTGGCTAAATTACTCATCTAAATTCATAGCTTTAGTTTAATAAAAGCACCTGCATTATTTGCAGGTGCTTTTTTATTGCCAGAAGAATAATGGCGGCATTAAAACGCAATATCGAAAACCATTATCAATATTTCTAATGATTTGTGACTTTAATCATGATCCTTTTTTTGAATATTAGCTCAGAGCCGATTAGTGATTCTGATTTCAGAAAAATAAATATTAATTCTAGATACTAGCTTCATCGGAATTAATGAGTAACTCACTCGATTCGAAGCCAATAAAACTTAAATGACACCTTAACGTGATTTATCAAAAGGAACTAATTATGAAATTACCATCTTCAAGCGCGACTGAGCTAAACAAAGCCAATATCGAACACATGGTTTCAATGAAAGACTTCTCTGTAGCAGAGATGGATAACATGATGGAGCTGATGAGCTACCTTAAAGCGGCGCGTAAAGACAATGCCATTCCACAGCTATTTAAGGGTAAGTCGGTTGGGATGATTTTTGAGGCGGGCTCTACCCGTACTCGCGTATCGTTTGAAGTCGCGGCGACGCTATTAGGCGGTCACGCACTGTTCCTCTCGCCAAAAGACATTCACCTAGGCGGTAAAGAGTCGATTGACGATACCTCTCGCGTTCTATCTCGTATGTGTGATGTCATCATGGCGCGCACCAACAGCCCAGAAACGCTGGATGGCTTGCTTGAAATGTCGACGGTGCCAGTTATCAATGGCCTAGACACGCGCTTCCACCCAACTCAAATGCTGGCGGATCTGTTCACCATCAAAGAACACATTACCGATGGCCGTCAACTGTCTGACTTAACGCTGGCCTTTATGGGCGATGCGACGGATGTGTGCCGCTCACTGATGCTCACTTGTGCCAAATACGGCATGGGCTTTAAGCAAATTGGCCCGAAAAAATACCACATGGAACAAGAGTGGGTAGACATGGCAGCGGCGTTCTGTGAAGAGTCTGGCGGACGCATTGAAATTACCGATGACGTAGAGAAAATCAGCGAGTGTGACGTGGTGTACGGCGATAGCTTCTACTGGGTAACGCAGATGGACGAAAAAGCCGAGCGTTTGGCGGCCTTTATGCCAGATTACGTCATCACCGAAGAGCTGATGGCCAAAGCAAAACCAGGCGCGATGCTGCTGCACTGCCTACCAGCCAACGACAAAGAAGAAGTCACGCGCGGCGCACTAGAAAGCAGCTATTCAGTTGCGTTCGATGAAGCGGAAAACCGCTTAACGGCTCAGATGGCCATCTTGGTTTACTTCACTCACAAAGACGCGGTGGTGCCTTCTATCGAAACCCAAGCGATGCACAAAGAGAAAATTGAAGGCTTCTTGCGCCAGCTATAGCTTTTTACCTTAGACATTAACTAGTACCAGAGCAAGCAGCCGATATCGCTGCTTGCTCACCGTCATTACTCCCACGAAAGGCCGCCTCCAATAACGTTTTTCGTGAGTTAGCAGCAGTAGGAAAATCATCATGAAAATAGTATTAGCTTTAGGGGGTAACGCCCTTCTTCAGCGCGAGGAAGCGCAAACGCTAGAAAACCAACTAAAGAACATCAAACACGCCTCGGCAAGCATCGCTAAAATTGCCGAAGGCAATGAACTGGTTATTGTTCACGGCAACGGCCCACAAGTGGGCATGTTGATGGAGCAGAACGCGACCTACCACGAAGTAAAGCCTCAGATCTCCCCATACCCGATGGACGTATTAAGCGCCGAAACTTGTGGCATGATTGGTTGCTTGCTTCAGCAAGAGCTGCTCAATGCCGATGACACCTGTTCGCCAATTAGCATCATCACCCAAACCTTGGTTGAAAAGGCTGACCACGCGTTTGAGAACCTAACCAAATTCGTAGGCCCTGTTTACAGCGAAGCCGAAGCGCTCAAAATCATGCAAGAGAGGCCAAACCTTCAATACAAGCCAGACGGCGTTTACTACCGTCAGGTGGTGGCCTCCCCGAAACCGAAAGATATCTTTGAGATCCCACAGATCAATGCACTGCTAGCAACAGGCAGCATAGTGATCGCGGGCGGCGGTGGCGGCATTCCCGTTTATAAAGACGACGATGGCAAACTCAACGGCGTGGAGTGCGTGATTGATAAAGACTACACCGCAGAGCTTATCTCCGAGAAGATCGAAGCTGATATGTTCATCATCTTAACCGACGGCGATGTATGCGAAAACTTCGGCACCCCAGAGCAAAGAAGCATCAAGCAGATCTCGTATCAAGACCTAAGCAAATACGACTTCCCTGCAGGCTCTATGGGCCCAAAAGTCGACGCAGTGTGTAAGTTTGTACAGCAAACCGGCCGCAAAGCGGTGATAGGATCGTTGTATGAACTCGACATGATCCTTGCTGGCACCTCAGGCACTTCGATTGAAGCGGAGTGCGCGCTGGAGTATTACAACAAATAGCAGCATAACTGAAACCAAAGCCTGCTCTATGCCGTTCAGAGTAGGCTCTTTACTTAGGTGCTAACCTCTCCCCCAAACTTCAAACACGTCATCCCTGAAACAATGCACCCACGAAAGCCGCGATGTTCACCACTGGCGAGCATTGTTGTCAGGGATCTACTCGAAGCGATCGCCACCCTCCAAACTGGCAGTGCACACAAATCACTCACTATACTTTCTCTAACGCAATGTCTCTGTTGGAAAAAGGAGGTTAGGGAAATGTGTGGAAGATTAAATGTACTGGACGAGCCCCTATGCAGCATCGTCTGTGAGAACCTTGGTATTCGCTTTAAAACCACAACCAACCGAGATCTTTGTCCCACCCAGCATGTCGCCACGGTTGGCGCTCAAAATGGCGAGCTTAAACAGCTCGATTTGCCGTGGGGGATCAAACCTGACTGGGCAGGGCACCTCATCATTAACGCCCGAGCCGAAACGGTCTCGGTGAAATCCACATTCGCTAATGCGTTTGAATACAACCGAGTCCTGGTTCCGTGCTCTGGCTGGTATGAATGGCGAGAAGAGCAGGGCAAAAAGGTGAAGTACCTTTTTACCCAAGGCGACACCAAGGTGCTTTATATGGCAGGCATCGCGCTAGAGCACGGCTCAAAGCTGGTGACGTTAACTACTAAGCCCAATGAGCAGTGCAGTGAATATCATCACCGTATGCCTTTGTTGATAGAGCAAGGTGATATTGTGAAGTGGGTTTCTGGGACTGCGGGAGAGGCGTATCCGTTGCTGAGAAATAGTTATGAAGGAGTTTTGTCTGTTATGAGGTAGTTTCTCTGGGATGTGTGTGTAACTCGCTTGCTTGCTGAGTACTTTTTCCCCGATGCTAGTTATCGTACATACTCAGTAGCAACTAACACTACTTAAATCATCATGCTTTCTCATGCCTGATGACTGCAAAACAAACCACCTCGTTTCCACGTTCCGCGTGGGAAAGCATACTTAGCTTGAAGCGTTCACTGTTAAGGGGAGGGCAGTATGATCAGCAGGGAGTTTGGAAACTCGTTTTGCCCCATTTCATTTGCGTGGTAGAGCACTGAAAAAATACATGCGACAGAGTCCCCCCCTGATCACCGACCTTTAAGAGCTACTTTCTGAAGTATAATGTCCCATTAATCATGACGGTATTTCCTGTGAGCTGGGTCATATGTAAGTTACGACAGCTAAAGTGTAAACCACTGGCAAACACATTATATTTGCAGGCGTTCCAAGAAGTATCGTATCCATTTTTGATTGTAATACTAGCATCACCCTCAGAAGTAGTGACTATAGTATAGGTAGAGCGTCCAGGCCCCTCCCATATAGAGTTCAACAAGTACTTTTCTGCTGACTCTTTGGTAATTTCAATTAAGTCTCCCGGTACTGGCTTCGCATTTCCACCTTTTTGCTTCGCATATTTCAATTCCCCAGCAGTGGTAACATAAACTAGATCTTTGACTCCGTTGTTATCTAGGTCAGTTACCTCAAAAGAAGAAACGCTATCATTAGGTACCACTATGGTTCCTTCTTCAAATATCATGGATTTTGCAATTGAACTAGTGCTGAATACAATTAAACCAAATGCTAAGAATCTTTTATTTATCATAGTGTTAATAACCATTTTGATTGTCAATTATAGTAGAGCTATTACTCTATCACTAATGCTAACTCAATAACAAACTAATCTCATATAATTTAAGTATTAGTTAAGTTGTAGTTATTAATGCAGTGCTTTGGTGCCCGATAGGCTGATAGGCTGATAGGCTGATAGGCTGATAGATGAGAGGGAAGGGGAAAAAGGGTAAATTAAATTAGCACATTACATATATGACAATGAGACAGAGGTGGTATTTCAAGTTCAATGTTATTCAGCTTGTGCAAATTATATTCTTCCTGCGGCGCAGAAAGGCTTCGTAAAACGAGGAGCCGTTGTTGGCTGGCATGGCGGTGCCTACCAGGGAGTTTGGAGTGTTGACTTAAATGAAACGACGTATAGAAGACTGGAAAAAGATAGAATCGGAGCTTTATCTCAAGTTAAAGATCGACCCTAACATCAATGTTTACGGATTAATTGACAATTATTAGCCAATACTGTCAGAACCGTATTGCATGAAACTTCTCAATAGAGGTGATTGGCAAGGCTGGACTTATACAACATCAGACCTAAAGAAAATGGGCGTTACAATACAGTTCGAGGACAAGGAGATCCCTTTGGGCCAACGTGGTGGCGATGACATGCAGTGTTATATCTATCCATTTAAATCCCCTTCCTTGTCATAACACGCATTTGATTCAAGTTAAGTAATTTTCAAATCACAACTTGATTTGAAAAGGGCTGATTTACATGCGGCTTTCTTCAATAAGTAGTAACAGGAATCGCTATGAAGCAAAGAATAGGAATTATCGGTGGCTTGGGGAACGAAGCCATGGTCGATTTGGTGAACAAAATCGCTCGCGCCCCAAACCATACAGAGCACGAATACCTAGTATTTGGTAACTCTCGCCTTGCCTATAAGCCAGAAGAAGTGGCGCAGAAATGGCTGCCAACCGATCCGCCCGAGCGGCGCAAATACGATACCGCGCTTTATACCGTGCGGTTGATGCAGCACTTAGGTGCAACGGCAATGGGGTTGGCGTGCAACAGCGCCCATGAGCTGTTTCGTGAAATTCTGGCCGATGTACCGGTTCCCTTTATCGACATGTTGAAAGAAACCGCAGCGACAGAGCAGGGGAAAACACAAGACATTCTGGTGATGGGCGTAACTGGCTTGATGGAGTCGGGTTTGTACCAACAGGCTTTGGCGGAGGTTGGCGTGTCGTCCTTCTCGCCAAGTAGTGAAAACCAGCCAAAAGTGATGGATGCCATCTACAACTCGGAATTTGGCATCAAAACGGCGCAAATTACCCCGCAAGCCGAGCAACTGCTGTGTGAGGTGATAACCGATGAGGCATCGCGCTCGTCGTTTAACAAAGTGGTATTGGGGTGCACCGAGTTGCCATTGGTTCTAACACCTGAAAATGTCGCACGTTTTAAAGCCAATGATATGCTCCCCGATAACATCGAAGTGATTGATGCATCCATGGTTTTGGCCAACAAGTTGGCAAGCGCAAACGGGCAGGCGTATGAGTTAGGCGAGCCCATGGCGTCATTTCGCGGCGAAGATCTAGATTGGTTCTTACCCTTTGCAGTGGAAGTGACGTCACTGGCGTCCATAGCAGAGGTTCAAAAGCGTGTTTTCGCCTTGACCGCCCAGTATGCAAAATCGCAAAACAAGGCCATTACTGGTAGCTACGCGCACTTGCCGATGCTGTATTTCTCGAAACAAGCTTTAGATGTGAAAGAAAAACTCATCCAGTTGGATATTGAGCCCATTGCCGAAGACAAGTTGACTAAGCAGCGCGTGCTGGATGCACTGGCGCAGCACTTCTCACAATAAATAGAATGGCAATAAAGAAAAAAAGCACCTTCTCAATTGCGGTGCTTTTTCGTTTCGTGCCCAAGAGGTATCACTGGCATCTCTTCATGGCCAAAGCAAAGCGCGATATTTAACCCCGCTCATTGCCGTGTGACTTCTTACGTTCCCTAGTCCCCCACCCAAATATCACTCCGAAGCACTTCAGCTAGCTGATGCCTATCTAGCCTGTAGTTAAGTCGTTTTGAAGGGATATTGATTCCATTTACCTTGAGTACTTCAACTAGGTCATCTCTATCTGATGTGCTCAGCTCTTTGCTAGATAGTGAACGAAAGAGGTTGCAGATGTCTTTATAGCTACATTGGTTTACATCAAAGTCAAGCAAGTTGCCAAAGCTTGAGGCCATTTCTCTAACTTTCTCTTCATAGTTGATATTAAACGGTGCAAATACGTAACGCACTTTTGGTGAATAGAACGGTAAGCGAGCTGTCATCTGCGATCTGATAAGTTTGACCAAAGGAGAAGGTTTAAGCTCGTCTTCAGTGCTTTTCGCATATCCCTTCATCTCTTCGTATGACTGTTTAATGGTATTGGGTTTGCCAATAAAATTCGGAAGTTTGTCTTCTTCTTTCAAAAACAACTTTGTGGCCTTTAATACAGCCAGTTTTTTACCCACTTTCTCTTGATATTTTTCGCGCCATATAGAGAAGAAGATACCTCGGATTAGCGTTTTATCATTGAACTGAAGTTCATTATTCGCATGTCGCAGCAGTAGGGTGTGCGCTGTCGAATATTGCTCATAGAGTTCTATTATACTCTGCTGATATGTGTTGCTTTGAATGAACTTTTGGCCGTATTTTTCTGGGTTGATCTTGTTAGCCAGAGAGCGGGCGATATCTGCGGATATTAGGTCAAGATCTCCTTCTTCAATGGCTCGTTTGACATCAGCTTGCAACAGTTCAATGGTTAGCACAGGTTGCTCACCTAGGCTCCTGCCTTGCCAGTCTGACATTACCTTTTCTTGTTGAGCCACTTTGGGGCGGGGGAAGTAGTAGCCCTCTTCAAATGACCAGTCTAGGTATCGCTTAGCTCGTTGAATGATTCCGTTAAGCTCATTTAGGAACAGCTCTGTCGCCCTGTCTGATACTCTATGCGCGATCATCAACGATAGGTGAGAGGAGTCCAGATATGTGTCGCTACAAATATGGCCAAATTCTTGATTGGCCCATTCTTTAGCAGTTATTACGAATTTGGAGTAATCAAGTTCGATGAGTTTGGTTGCCACAAGGAGTAGCTCTTTCCCATAAACATAAGCAAGCAAAATTTGTAAATGAGGATAGTGGAGTCTCAGCCGATTAAGGTTTTCAAAGTGGTAGTGTTGGGAATCAATGATCGCTGGAATATCTTCTGTCCAGACCTTGCACCAATGGTGTTGCTCTGGAGCTTCGTTAACTGTGGTAGGGTTTTGCTTTTGCCGCCGTCCACCTTTGTAATCGGCAAATCGAATCGACTTGCAGGAAAAGCTGCTTGCTCCCAAACCCTCATCGAGGACAGAGCAGAGTGTGCTCTGCGGAAGACTATCAGTGCGTGTATGGAAAGGAGCTGCATTCTTTAATGAGCGCACTTGAGGCGAATCCTCGAAAGCCTGTCTTACCTTTGCTAATGACCTTAGCCGCTGATATGAATCCTTGTCTGCTTTTATGCGCTCCACGACGAGTAGAAGTTGTAGGATCTCGGAAGCGATACCTTGTGCCGTGTGAGGGTAAGGATTTTTTAGGTCAAATTTCAAATCCATAGAAAAAATATCCCAATTTTGTGGTCGTGCTTAAAAGTGACATTTAGATAAATTTTTAAATGTTAAATTACTATAACTTTGTTCAATTATGGCATATATAGCAATAACTAAATATCATTAGTGCATATGTGTTAAGTAAAATGCCAAATAAAGTTGTTTTTTGAATACCATAGCGAGATTTAAAGTATTCAATTATTGGTGCGGTGAATACTGGTGGCTTTACGAGAACGGTTGTTCTTGCTTATTCTGTTGGTGGACCAACACACCAGCTCGCTTTGAGGTAAGACGGTGAACTTGGGATGAATAGAGCCCTTAACATGAGGAAACAACAATGAGCTTCGATTTCTACAAAACCATTAATGATCTAACCGGAGGCGGCCTGGATAGCGCTAAAGCAGCAAAGGATAGCTTGGGAGCAGCCAACGAAGCCTACCATCTCCAGCAAGCTATCAAGGAGCACGGTGAACCGAACGTTCACCGTAAGGCGGCAGAGCTGTTGCTTGAGAAAAACAAGGACAGTGGCATGACTTACTCAGAAGCTGGCGCTGAAGTGTCAGTAAGAATTAAAGCGACGCTTGAAGCTACGCAGGGAGAAAAGCTGTTTAAAGAAACGAGAAAAAAACTAAACGGAGGTGACGTGCCGGAGCCAAGCTTTAGGCTTCGGGAAGAATAGGTGGCTACCTATTGAATGTGAGTGGTATCGCACTCACATTTGATAATGGCTTCGCTATATTCTAATCCAAGCCATACTAGGTTGGGTAGAAAATCAAAATTGTTTCTATCCAAAAATGATTTAACAGAAGCCTAGACCAACTCAACCGAATACTCGCACAAGATCTAACCTCGCTCGTAGGTTAACCAGATAACCAGCTAGACCCCGTCCGTGCAAGTCTAAGTTGCTTTTGACCAGTGGAGACATTAACAGCGACGATCCTATTGAGCCAACAGCTGCTCATATTCACTAGCGTGATTGCCACTAAAATTTGGCATATTCGGTTGGGTAAAAACTCCTAGTAGGCCGTGAGTGAGGCTTTTAATCATTCTTTAGGGGTTGCACACCTTGCCGCCTCTAGAATAGTGTATTTGACGTCGTACTGAGCCTTGGTTCTTCTCATTGGTTCTTCTCATTGGTTCGTAACAAAAACGCAATTTATAGTTACGAAAGCATAGCCGTGAAGGTCGATGTTTATTGATGTAAATCAACTCATAACAAATCAAGCTGTTTTTTGAGCTGGGAAAGATGAAGCTGATCAATGTTTTCATTAGTTCTATTTTATTTAAACTAACGTTTGATGTAATACTATATTCCAAGTTGATCAGGTGTCGGTGTTAATCCGATTTAAAAACAACCCCCTGATTGGTAATTTGCCCCTTAACACACGGAATTATTGTTATGACACGCAAGCAGTTTTACGTAGAGTTGAATGACAACGTACTGGATAACCCATCTCGTCGTAGTTTCTTCAAAAAAGCTGGCGGCGCGGCTGCCCTAACGATGGCAGTGAGCCCAATCGCACAAGCGGTAGGTAACGCAACCCCTGGTGATGCTCGTAACGTAAAAGGCAAACTCGTGCTTTACGTTAATGGTAAGGTTTACCAAGGCGGTAAGGTCAAGCAAAGCTGGGCTGAAGCATTCGCTGTTAAAGGCGACAAGTTTGTACAGGTCGGTACAACGGAAGAAATCCTAAAACTGCGTCAAAAAGGCACGCCAGTTGTTGACCTACGTGGCCACACCGTTGTTCCGGGTCTAATCGATGACCACATGCACCCAGAGATGTGTGCAGAGCAGCACAGCAACGTCATCATCGATGAAACCGCGACAACTTACGAAGAGTTCAAAGAAATCATCGCAAAAGAGTTGCGTGAGCATCCTGAGCGCGAGTGGGTATTTGGTGCAAACCTGGACTACCTATGGGATGACGGCAGCAACATCAAGATGTTCGACCAACCTTCTCACAAGAAGATCATCGATGCTCTAATCCCTGACAAACCAGCATTCTTTTGGGAAGCATCTGGCCACGCAGCACTAGTAAACTCCAAAGCTCTAGAGGTGTGCGGCATTACAAAAGACAGCCCTGACCCAATGGGTGGCCACTACGTGAAAGATGAAAATGGCGAGCCTACCGGTGTTCTACGTGAGCTAGCGGCACACGTAGTATGGGAGAAGTTCTTACTGACTTTGCCTAAGGCAGAAGTTCTAGCGAACGAGCAGCTAAAACCAATCTTTAGCTACCTAAACAGCTACGGGCTAACCTCTGTCACTGAACCATGGTCTCGCGAAATGTACGGCCGTGCATACAAGTACATGGACGACAACAACGATCTAACGGTCCGCCTAACTACCTATGCAACCGACGTGGTGGACTTTGCCACGGAAGATCTACAAAACCTGGCGAAGCATTACATTCACAATCACAAAGATTACTCTGGCAACATGGTTCAGCTTGTGGGTGTTAAGTTTATCCTCGATGGGGCAGCAGCAGGTCAAACAGCGGTCGTTGTTGAACCTTATGAAGGTACGGAGGACTACCACGGGCCTTGGCGTAATACTCCAGAGCAATACCGTGAAGGCCTGCACCGCTATGACGAAATGGGGCTGGTTGTACACGCACACTGTGCGGGTGATGGCGCGGCACGTATGGTTATCGATGCCGTTGAAGAGCTACGTAAGAAGCCAGGCAACAATGCTGACAAACTACAGCACCGTATTGCACACACTGCGATGATCCACCCTGATGATATCCACCGAATCGCAGAAAACAACATCTGGGCTGAGTTCTCGCCAGTATTCTGGTACGACATGGCAGCAACTAAAATTGCAGCACTAGATCTTGGTGAGCACCGCATTCATAAGTACTTCTTCCCTGTTAAGCCTATTGTAGAAACAGGTGCATCGGTTTCTATCGGTACAGACTGGGCGGTAACGCCGGCTAATCCATGGGTTGCACTGGAAACTATCGTCACACGTCGTGGCCCAGGTCTAACTGAAGGTCCAACGCTGAACGCAGAAGAGCACGCTATTCCGCTAGAAACTGCATTCTGGATGTACACTCAAGGTGGCGCAGATAGCCAAAAGCTTGGTGATAAGATCGGCTCAATCTCTGTTGGTAAGTTTGCAGACTTCGCCGTACTGGATCAGAACATCTTTGAAGTGCCAATCACTGAGGTCCACAAGACCAAAGCGCTAAGCACGGTAGTTGGCGGTCAAGATGTTTACCTAAGCTCACGAGTGGAAGAGCTGATCGATATGAGCCAGTTAGAAGGTAAATACGCCAACCAGAAAATGACCTTTGCTACTAACGGTCGTCATATCTGCTAAATCTAGCGTAGATTGACCAAATTAACCCCTCGCATATTGTTAGAAAAAGATGCGAGGGGTTTATTTTTTAGCAACTGTACAAGTTAGCATTGTAGATTAGATGAGAGATTCAAACCTTCACAATGCTAAGCTTTACTTTACTACCACCTTCTCAATCACCACATCCGTCACTGGCATGTCTTCATGACCAAAGCGAGTACAAGTGGCGATTTTGCCAATCTCGTTAACCACTTCCATCCCCAGCGTCACTTTACCAAATACCGCGTAACCCCAGCCTTTGTTGCTGGTGGCGGTGTGGTCTAAAAAGTCGTTATCTTCAAGGTTGATAAAGAACTGCGCGGTGGCCGAGTGCGGCGCGTCGGTGCGTGCCATGGCAATGGTGCCCGTAAGGTTTTTAAGTCCGCGGTTGGCTTCATTGGTGATCGGCGCGTGGGTCTTTTTTTCTACCATGTTCATGGCAAAGCCATCATCACGCATTTCATAGCCGCCACCTTGGATCATAAAGCCGTCAATGATGCGGTGAAACAGGGTGTTGTCATAAAACCCTTCTTTGCAGTAGCGCACAAAGTTCTTCGAGCTGATTGGCGCGTTATCGAAATCTAGCGTTATTTCAATATCGCCTAGGTTAGTGGTAAGGGTGATCATGATGGTTACCGTGCTTTGGAAAAAGTAGGTGAAGTATAGTGAATTACGATGGTTTATGGAACGCAGAGCTTAGCGTTTCGCTCGCCACATTAGCTCAATTTCCCCATCCAGCCTGCGGCCTGTTGGTTCAAATCCTAGCGACAGGTAGAAACTTAACGCATTGCCTTTTTCGGTGTCCATGGTGGTTAGCGTAACGCCCTGTAGCCCCATTAAGGTGGCAAATTGTTGGCAGAACGCTATTGCGGATTCGCCTAACTGTTTGCCTTGGTGGTGTTGGTCTATCATTAAGCGCCATACGTACAAACAGTCGGGCTGAAAGTGATCTTTGTCTTCATTGGTGGTGCGCGGATCTAACAGGGTGATAAGCCCAGCGGCAGCTTGGTTGTGATAGATACCAAACGACAGGCTTTCATCGCGGGCGAGCACTTCTTCAAGCCAATCCTTATTATCGGATATCAAGTGCTGTTGCGATGGCTTTACTTGTAGATTAGTTAGCTCATTGATGGAAAGGCGATTTACTTTGATGAAAGCGAGGGCGCTCATTGTTATCTTCCTTGATTGTCTGTGGTTTTGGTTATTCTGTGATTAACGTGCACGGCTTCATTTCCTTATGTGTCATGAGTTAGCCGTTGTCAAAGGTGTGGAGTGGTTATGTTACCCAGCCGTTGACCCGCTTGGTATCCATCGTTTGTCTCTTCTTTGTCGCATTTATGTCGTTTATAGCCTGCCAGATACAGAAAAGCAGCGAACACTCGCTGCTTTTTATTGGGTCAACCAACTAACTCGATATTAAGCCTTAGCCAATTTCCCTACTGTTAAATTTTCTTTCTCGCTTGGCTCTAATGTGCACTTGAACAAAGGCGCCGTCAGGTAACCCACCGCTACCACCATGATGGTGCCGATAACGCCGTAGAAGAAGAAGTTAAGCTCGGTGTAAGAGCGTACAAACAGCACCGTTGCGATGCTGGCAATAACACCCAGCAGTGCACTGTTGGCGTTCGCTTTGCGGAAGAATATACCAAGCATAAATAGTCCAGTCATTGGGCCACCCATTAGGCCAAGTAGGCTGTTAAAGGCATCCCAGATTTCACTCTCGTTAGAAAGGATCAAATAGGTAGAGGCAATCACGCCCAATATACCCGCAACAACGGTAAGAATACGGCCGACTTTAAGTTTTTGTTCTGAAGTTGGCTGGTGGCTGATTTTTTCGTAAATATCAGACGTAAAGCAAGCTGCGATGCTGTTTAAGCTACTCGAGATACTCGATTGAGAAGCCGCGAAGATAGCCGCAATGATAAGGCCTGCAATACCTGCTGGCATTTGGGAAATAACGTAGAAAGGTAGAATTCCGCCGGTATTAAAGTCTTGCGGTAGCGCACTTGGGTGCTGGGCGTAATAGGCGTATAACGCCGAGCCAACCGCGAAGAAGAAAATTGGTACACATGCGACGAGTTTGGCGTTGGTGATAAGCGCACGCTTAGTCTCTTCGATATTGTCGGTTACGATGTAGCGCTGCACCACATCTTGGCTGGCTGTGAACTGCTGCAATGACGCAAAGAAAAAGCCGATCATCAGCACAGGGATGGTGCTTTCGCTCCAGCTCCACGCGAACTGCTCTGTAGGGAAGAACTTGTTCTCGCGAGCCGACATGCTAAAGATCTCGCTGATCCCGCCATCGACGTTAAAGCAGATCACAACGAAGATTAAGATAGCCGCGCCAGAAAGCATAACGCCCTGAATCACGTCGGTCCAAATCACCCCTTCAATGCCACCAAGGAAGGTGTAAATAATACATAGCACACCAATTAAGAACACAATCGTCAATGGGCTCATATCAATGAACGGCATTAAAGCGAGCGCTGTGAGGTAGGTAACAATGGCAATGCGGCCAACGTGAAAGAGCATGAACGAGATGCTGCCAAACAGGCGCATTTTCACATCAAAGCGGCGCTCTAAATACTCATACACAGAGGTTAAGTTAAGTTTTCTGAAAAACGGGATATAGAACCAAAACACGATAGGCAGAATAGCAATTGCTACGTATTGGCCAATTAAGAAGGTCCAATCGCTGGTGTAGGCTTTGGCTGGGATAGACATAAACGTGATGGAGCTAAGGGTGGTGGCGAACACGCTGAACCCTGCCGCCCAACCGGGGATCCGGCCGCCAGCTTTAAAGTAATCATCGGCTGATTTCTGGCGTTTTGCGAAGTAAACACCCACTCCCATAATCGCGCCTAAATACATAAGTAGCGCGATGTAATTTAATGTACCAAACGAACTTGCTTCCATATCAGTAAACCTTTTGTTGGTCGGTGCTACGTAAAGTGTCTCAGGCGTGGTTTGACTAAACCGAGTCTGCCCATGTTAGACGCTTATGAGTTACGCTCCAAAAAATACATTTATCAATGTAGTATCGCTTCATTCTTCACTTGTGGAGTAAAACTTCAATTGTGATTGGGTTAAATGGAGATCTACCTCTCATATTAATTTTCATTAAATCGCATGGTTAATAAACTGTTATTTGGTATTTGTATGTTTTTCATGCAGTTATGGTTATACGGTGAGATGAAGGTGATGGATTTAAATGGAGTATAACTCCGGTGAATGAATTAGTGGCGGAGTTAGGGCTGGATTGGCGCTTTTAGTCGCAGAGAGAGGGGGCATTGGTCGGGCAACGGGACTAGTTAGCTACTGATCAGAGCGCTCAGTAGCTAAAGATATAAGGGGATCAGTCTTGATTGATGGCTTCGGTGGTTTTTAGCTTAATATCGTAGGTGCCAGACATATCGCGCTGCACCAGCAGAGTATACATCAGGTCGAGCACAAACAGCTGTGAGATCTTAGTGCCGATGGAGTCACCTTGCAGTTGGCCTTGGCGGTTACCATTGACCAGCACTTTGTCGGCGGCTTTCGCAATCGCTGAACGCGGATTATGGGTAAGAGCGATGGTGGTGGCGCCATTTTCTTTGGCGAGTTTGAGCGCTTTGGTGGTTTCGACCGAACTCCCTGAGTGGCTTATGCCAATCGCGATGTCGCCTGGCTTGAGTAGCGAGGCTTTAATGTACATAAAATGGTTGTTGGTATACGCGTCTACGTTGAGGCCGATACGCATAAACTTATATTTGGCACTTTCCGCGGTGATCCCCGATGAGCCGATGCCAAAGAAGTACACCGCATTACTGTTTTTGACCAGTTCGGTGGCGGCTTCAAGCTCGGCGAAATTAAGCAGGTTAAGGGTTTCCGATAGCGCGTGGTCGATAGAAGATTGCAGCTTCTTACCAATCATTTCGGCGTTATCGTCATCGGTGACGTCGGTGTCTAGAATCGACGGCTCAACCGCTTTGTTGTTCGATACTTCTACCGCCAGCATTAGCTTAAAATCTTGATAGCCGCGAAAGCCCAACGTGCGGCAAAAGCGAATAATGGTCGCGTCTCCAGCGCTCACTTCCTGAGACAAATCGGCTATCGACAAGTTACTGATCTGCTCGGTATTAGCCATCACGTAATCAGCAATCCGTTTCGATGACGGGGTTAAACTGTTATAGAGACTACCAATGGTATCTAGTATGTTACCGGCTCTAATTTGGGGTGTACTCATTGGTGGCTGCTCTTGTGCTTGGAGAATGGAGAACATTCTTGCATATTAAACTATTAATATGAAGTTCTACTCCACTTTCTCGTTGCCTCGTTGATATATATCGACATTTTTTATTGATATTGAGCAGGCGCGATGAAACATAGCTCCATAACGGCTTTATTGCGGGTTAGATGGTTTACTTTATCACCGCTTGGCTCAAGTTAATGCCTGCTCGTACGTGATACACTTTGATTTATATATGGTTGTTGAGTAGGGAAGCAGATTCACCATGATAGAAACCGCTCGGTTGTTACTTAGGCCACCCCAAGCAGACGATCTCGATTTGTACTGTGCGTTATTAACCAGTGCAGAAGTGACCTATTTTTTGCCTTTTGGCCGCCCTTATCGCGATGAGCAGATCCGCCAAGAGTTGGAAAAGCGGCTTGAGCACTGGCGCGCCAACGGCTTTGGCTCGTTTACTGTGATTGAAAAAGACCAAGGCAGAAAGGTGGGCTACGTTGGGGTGGAGCAAACCCAAGACCCAGCCTGTTTTGATATTCGCTACGCGATCATCCCCGAGGCGCAAGGTCAGGGGTTGGCATTTGAGGCGGCGCAGGCTTGTCTTTCTTTTTCTTTTAAACACAGTGAGTTGGCGCTTGTGTATGGCGTGGCGGTAGCCGAAAACCTTGCTTCTATCGGTTTATTGAAAAAGCTCGGCATGCAACCCAGCGCCAGCGCCGGCTTTTATGCCTGCGACGATTTACGTTATTTTTCGTTAGCAAATCCCCATTTAAAGGCCGATTAGAGGTAGAATCGGCGCCTATTTTGATCCCAATTGCCATAACGACGTGACCCTATGACTTTTTCCGCCCTAAAACTCAGCCCTCAGGTAATTAAAGCGCTGCCAAGCCAGCTTGAATCGCCAACGCCAATTCAACAATTGGCGATCCCCGCGGCGTTATCGGGTCAAGACGTGTTAGCCCTTGCGCAAACTGGCAGTGGGAAAACTTACGCCTTTGGCCTGCCACTGCTGACGAGTTTGGATGCCACCCGTGAGCAGGTGCAAGCGGTGGTGATTGTGCCAACTCGTGAACTTGCCTCTCAGGTGAGCGCATCGCTACGCTTGATTGGCGACAAAATCGGGGTGCGTATCGCAACGCTATGTGGTGGGGTCGATCAATCAGCCCAGCTCCTAGAGCTTGAAAAATCCCCGCAAGTGCTGGTGGCGACACCGGGCCGTCTATTGGACTTTCTCAATCAAGAAGTGGTGTTGCTTGATGGGGTAAGCCAGTTGGTATTCGATGAAGCCGACCGCTTGTTAGACATGGGTTTTTGGCCTGATATTAAGCGCTTACTTACCTTTATGCCGAGTAAATATCAGAGCTTGTGTTTCTCGGCTACCATGCCACAGCCATTAGAAAAGGTATTGGCCGAAGTGCTCGATAAGCCGCTTCGCGTTGAAGCGAGCGCGGTCAACAGCGTGGTCGAGGAAGTGGAAGAGCGCCTCTATTTGGTTAATAAAGGCAGCAAAGCGCAAGCGCTGATCGCTCAGATCAAACAGAGCAGCTGGCAGCAAGTGTTGGTGTTTATCAGTGCGCGCGACAATGCCGATGCGCTGGCTAAAAAGCTGACCAAAGCAGGCATTAGCGTGGCCGCGCTGCACGGCGACAAAGACCAAAGTGTGCGAGAGCAGACCCTCGCTGATTTTAAAAACAACACCATTCAGGTGTTGATTGCCACCGATCTGCTGGCGCGTGGTATTCATGTTGACGCGTTACCTGTGGTGATTAACTTTGATTTACCAGCCAGTGCGCCTGTGTATGTACACCGCGTTGGCCGCACCGCTCGCGCGGGGCAAAGTGGGCTGGCGATATCGCTGGTGTGTCATGGTGAGTCTGAGGCGTTAGCCGCTATTCGTAGCCTAACCAATCGCGCCCTGCCATTGCAGGAACTCGCAGGCTTCCCTGTTACCGACAAACCAACGACTGGCGAGCGCAAACGCGCCCCACGCGATAAGCAGGCCAACCGGCGCAGCGCTAAGAAGCGCAGCATTAAGCAGTTTCAAAAGCGATCTTAATTAAGTGCGCTGTTAACGAAAAAATGCCGACGAGAACGTCGGCAAACAGCTATATCACTTTAGGATGGAGCAAGGTGGAGCAAAATAATTTGGCAAACTTTCTTTTAGTGCAACGGTCAACTAGTGCTCCGTTGCTCTAGAGGGTGAAAGTGGCCAATGCCAAATTAAAACAGTGAATTCAATTAGCGCAGATCACCTACCGCAATATGATCCATGTCGGTGAAGGTTTGGTTTTCACCGACCATTCCCCAAATGAAGGTGTACGCTTGGGTGCCCACACCAGAGTGGATTGACCAACTTGGTGAGATCACCGCTTGCTCATTACGCAAGATCAGGTGACGAGTTTGTTGTGGCTCACCCATAAAGTGGAAGACCGCAGCGTCTTGTTCCATGTTGAAGTAGAAATACACTTCCATACGGCGGTCGTGGGTATGACATGGCATGGTGTTCCACAAGCTGCCATCTTCTAACTTAGTTAGGCCCATTAAAAGCTGACAGGTTGGCAATACATCTGGAACAAGGTACTTATAAATTGTACGTTTGTTGCTTGTCGCGCTGTCGCCTAGTGTGACTGGCGCGGCCTGCTCTTGGGTGATTTTTCGGGTTGGATAATGGCAGTGGGCCGGGGCACAGTTATAGTAAAACTTGGCTGGCGCCTTCTTATCGACACTACTAAAGCTCACGGTTTTGGCGCCTTGGCCAATGTATAGCGCTTGCTGCCCATCGACATCAAAACGCTCGCCATCAACCATGACGATACCGTCGCCGCCAATGTTGATAAGCCCAAGCTCACGGCGCTGAAGGAAGTAGTCGACACCAATGGCTTTGCCCAGCTCTGGGTCTAACACCACTTCTTTTTCTACTGGCTGAATACCACCAAAAATAATGCGGTCTATATGGCTGTAGGTAATGGTGAGTTGGTCTGCAACAAACACCTCCTCGACTAAAAACTCATTTCTTAGCTGCTCAGTATCGAGTGTTTTTGCGTGTTCACTGTGAATTGCTTGGCGCACGTCCATATCTTTTCTCTCTTATCAAAATGCAGTCGTCAACGCATCGTCGGATGGGATGACCATTATTGGCATTCACTCTATCAGCAAAATCTTACGCCTTCCAAAACTGAAACGCCATTTTATAATCGAGGTCACATAATTGAAATTATCACTAAAAATAAAATAAAACAGCATTTCAATAATGTTGTTTGTGCGTTTTTTGTTTGTATAATGGCGCAAAGTTAAACAGCTGGAACAAACAATGAGTGCGACAAATATCGCCATACTCGGAGAGTGTATGGTGGAGATCCAAGCGACGGCTGACGGCATAAGACAAGGCTTTGGTGGCGATACGCTCAATACTGCCGTCTATTTAGCGCGTCTGGCTAGAATGCATCACAAGCCTATCAATGTGAGTTACGCCACCGCCCTTGGCTGCGATGCGTTAAGCGAGTCAATGCAACAAGCATGGCAACAGGAAGGCATTGATGCAGGGTTAATTGTGCAACTGGAAGAGAAGCTGCCCGGTCTATACATGATTGAAAATCAGCCGTGCGGCGAGCG
>Ga0070725_10000291_pt1 | contig 37930 bp, 32 predicted proteins | sample tdDd002_FD_69781 | JGI IMG/M metagenome (GOLD analysis project Ga0070725, IMG submission 69781) | Marine sediment microbial communities from the Atlantic coast under amendment with organic carbon and nitrate - tdDd00.2 | ecosystem: Environmental > Aquatic > Marine > Coastal > Sediment | place... | reverse complement strand
AGGGATAATGTGACGAGCATGAAAGGTTCCTTTTGGCGCGTTTTTTAGTTGATAATAAAGAATGCATCTTAATGGAAAAACGCTACCCCCATTAAGAGGGTAGCGATTATGCACCTTAAGAAGCCATAATTTCAATGATTTCTTTATCGGTAACAGCCATACCTGTGCTAACCATGCGACCGATGTTGCGAATCGTCTTCTCAACATCGTTTGCAATCACACCTTGGTCTGCAACTGCTTGGTTGTTTAGAGCTAAAAGCATACCTTTCATTGCGGCTTGCGTCGAGCTGCCCACTTTCATAGCACAGGTTGCTTTTGCACCGTCACACACCATACCTGACGTATCGCTTAGTACGTTCTTAATAGCGGCGCAAGATTGCTCAAAGCTACCGCCTTTTAGGTAAACCATTGCCATTGCTGCTGCAGAGCTTGTGGCTGTGTTACCACAGAATGCACATAGCGGTGGGTAGTGAGACTTAATGTAAACCGCACCTAGGTGGCTAAGGATAAGCGCACGTGCTAGCTTGTCTTCGTCTGCTTTGACAAATTCTGCGGTTTTTACCACAGGGATCGTTGCCGCAATACCTTGGTTACCACTACCGTAGTTACTCATTGCTGGCAGAGTTGCACCGCCCATACGCGCATCAGATGCGGCAGAGGTGTACATAGCTACGTTGCTAAATAGACTTGGGCTGATCAGACCATCGTCCATGCTGTTTGCCATGGTGCGACCGATCTCAAGGCCGTACTTGTTGTTCATGCCTTCGTTAGAAAGTGCAACGTTTAGGTCGCGAGCAAGTAGAATGAACTCAATGTCAGCGAAATCTGCTTGAGTTGCGAACTCGTAGATACCTTCGATGCTGATGTCTACCCCTTCACATACCGAAGAAGTACCACCACACGCGGTTGCTTCATCAGTAACAAAAGTAACTTCGCCATTTAGCTTTTTCTCTACGATGCGAGTGTGACCACCGCTGATAGTGATTTCAGCTGTGTTGTCATCTTTCGTCGCGATCGCGCGGCAGAAAATAAACTCATCAGTTTTCTCACGAGACACTTCAACGTTACCAGCGTCAATCATTGCTTGAGCTTGAGTTACGTCTTCAGCGGTGATTTTTGCTAGTACTTCAAGACCTGCGTCGAAGTCACCACCAACAGCACCAGAAGCGGCAGCAATTGGTAGGCCAATTTTACCAGTACCAGGTACGAAAACACCCATTGAGTTTTTGTACAGGTTATCTGATACGAAGATCTTTAGAGTATCAGGTGCGCCGCCAAGCATTTGCGCTACTGCGCTGCCTGCGTATGCCGCTGAAATTGGCTCAGTACAACCAAGCGCTGGTTTTACTACTGAGTTAATGATGTCGATGTATTGTTTCCATTGAGCTTTCATAACAGCCCCTTATTTTTTGTGAGCGATAGCTTCAACTTCTACTAGAACGCCAAGTGGCAAGTCTTTTACAGCAAAGCAGCTACGCGCTGGGCAATCTGTTTTGAAAACGTCTGCGTAAACTGCGTTGAAAGCAGCAAAATCAGAGATGTTTGCAAGGTAACAAGTTGTTTTAAGAACTGTGTCAGCGTCACCGCCGCCTGCTTCAAGAACGCTTACTAGGTTCTTAAGAGACTGAACGCTTTGCTCTGTGATACCGCCTTCTACAACTTTACCAGTTGCGCTGTCTACAGGTAGCTGACCTGAGGTAAAGATCAGACCGTTGAACTCTGTACCGTGAGAGTAAGGGCCAATTGCTGCTGGAGCTGATTGAGAAGTAACTACAGTTTTCATTCGTTTTACCTATTACGTTAATTGGTGAAATAAAAAGTTTGTTGTAAACCTTTTGACTTCACTTGCAAAAAATCTTGGTGCCAATAATGCAAAAAAAATTGCAGAAAGGAAATTACGTTTCACATCAAACGTGACGTAAATCACGTTTTTCTGGGTTTATGTGATGGAGTTAGGGTTAAAATTGATTTAGATCTAGTTTAAAATAAATTTGCAAAATAAAGTTCTTGCAAATAATTCTATGTCAAATAAAGTTGCGGTCAATATTTGGTTCGACATTAACTCATGGTGTGTATGGTATGAAAAAACAATTGATGAATGCGGGCTTCAAAGCGATTGCTCCGTTATGTATTGGTGCTTTTCCTTTTTCTTTTATCGTTGGTGCGGTAAGTATCCAAGCGGGGATGGATGTCATTCAGAGTACGCTGTGGGCATTTACCGTTTTTGCAGGTTCGGCACAAATGGTTGCCTTGGGTTTACTTCAGTCGGGTGCAAGCATGGCAGTGATCATGTTAACCACATTTATCATTAACTTACGCCACGTACTTTACAGCGCCTCTTTGTCTGAACACACCAAAGAGTACCCTTTGCACATTCGTATGTTGATGGCCTACGGTCTAACGGATGAAGTGTACGCGTCTACGATCACCGAAGTTCGTAAAGAGAAAGAAGGCCGTCATTGGTTTTATCTCGCGGCAATGTTTGGCTTTTGGGGTAACTGGGTTATCGCTAACTTGCTTGGTGCATTGGTAGGTAGCTCATTCCCAGACATCGCCAACTATGGTCTTGAATTTGCAATGGTTGCGGCGTTTATTGCAATTGTTATCCCTCAAGTGAAGAGCCGTGAATGTATTGTTGCTGCCGTCGTTGCAACGGTTTCAGGTATCTTACTTTCTGGCTTACCTCACTCGTTAGGTTTAGTGGTTGCAGCGGCGCTAGGCGTGTTTGCTGGCTATCAAATGGACCTTGCGACAGAACGTGAAGAAGCAGAAAAGCAACAAGCGTTAGACCAAGCTCAACAACAAGCCACGACTCAGCCTGAACAAGAGTCGAATCTCACTCCAGCAAACAGCGAGGCGTAAGCAAATGAACTACTCAACTTTTGTAATTTTTACTCTTGGGATGGCGGCGATTACTTTTGCTATTCGATTTTGTGTGATTGGCATGGCTGGCTCGTTTGAAATGTCTGCTCGAGTTAAGCAGACACTGCGGTTTGTACCTATTACCGTGCTGCCAGCTATTATCGCGGTTGAAGTGTTAGGCGCGGGTTCTAACATGATGTTTACTCTAGAGAATCCACGTGTACTAGCGGCGATTGTTTGTACTATTGTTAGCTTGCGTTTTGACCTTGTGTGGGTTGTTTTGAGTGGCATGCTATCTCTGATCATCTTTCAGAATATCGTTTAAATTTGGGAACAGGATGAACCGTTTCATCCGCCCCGTCCGTTAGGGCGGGGCTTTTTTTTGTCTAAGACTTAGAACTGGTCATAGCCAAAGCGGCTTAGGATCTGTTTGTAACTGCCGTCTTGCTTCAATTGTTGTAATCCTTGATTGAAGTCATCCATTAGCGTATGCCCATTTTCAATATTTCTTGACGCCATGATGTAGAGTGGGGCAACCATCAATGGAGGGTTGAGGTAAACGGCATCTCCAATTTTGTCAGGATACATGGTCATCGCTTCATGGCGAAATACCGCATAGGCAATGGCAATCATGTCTACCCGGCCTCGAAATAGCTTACGTACGTTAAGGATTTGGTTCGATGCTTCTTGTTTGTCGAGGTAACTTGCTCGGTCAAATTCGTCGCCGTTTGCCCAGCCCAGGCTTACTCCTATTTTGTACGGAGAGAGTTCGCGTAGGTTTTTGTATTGAGTTATGCCCAACGAATTGAGTGTCACCAGTCCAACCTCTACATCGAACATGGGTTCACTGTAGATGTATTTCTGCGCTCTCTCATCATTGTAATAGGCCCCCATCACCGCATCATATTCCCCAGACTCAACCAAAGAGAGTGCTCTTCTCCATGGGACAAAGCGAATAGAGGCGTCATAACCTGCTCGTTTAAACGCTTCTTTTGCGATGACGGTGACAACCCCATCTTCTTTAAGTTCTGAGCTGTAAAAAGGAGCCCAGTCTACCGTCACCATACGAACCTCTTTGGCCATGGAGTTAGAGGCAGCAAAGAAGGTAAGGCAGATAAAGCAGCACAAGTATAAAGCGGGTTTCATGGGGTTCTCCTGTCCTAATCCATGTATAAACCATAGCTCATATGCAGAGGGGCGTCAGGAGAAGATAAAAAAGCCACTGAGATTCAGTGGCTGAGGAAGTAGTTTGACACGCTATCAGTTGGTCAACTCTGTTCCGTTTTGCTTCATATAGCGGTAAAGTGTTTGCTCAGAAATACCAAGAGCGCGGGCGGCTTTATGGCGGAATCCACGGATCAGGAACATGCCCATCTCATCCAGTTCGGCAATGACGTGGGCTTTGTCTTCAATGCTCATGCTTGCGACCGCACGCCCTTTGAGCACATCCAAGATCGCTTGGTTTTCGATATCTTGGATAGAAGGAACAAATGTCTCTTTAGCCGATTCGATGTCTGAAGACGGGAATAGGTGTTGGAGTGTATTGAGGGCTTCGCGGAAGTGACTGTCGTCAATGTTGAGGCACAACATGTGCGTTGCTTTACCTTCCTCATTCTTAATTAGCATGGATGATGAGCGCAAGCGAGTACCATTGCCTTTAACCGAAGAGTAGTTTACCTGAAAAGGGCGATCTTTAGCTGTGGTCTCTTTGACCATTTTAAGTGCCAAATCTGTCAGTGGAGCGCCAATCTGACGACCGGTGATATGGCCGTTCTTTAGATAGATCAAGGAATGTTCCGGCGTCTCGAGGTCATGGAGAGCTATTTCAGCTGTTGGCCCTAAGACTTCAGAAATAAAGCTGATTAGGTGAGAAAAGTTCAATGTAATATTCATTGAGAATTAGGTCCTATCCCTATTGTTTGTAGCGATTGTGGGAGCATTAAAACATGTATAAGTCACATTGTTCAACATCATCTTATATGTTGCTGAACAATAAAACCTAAAATGAGGAAAGGGCGCTTATGATAAGCGCCCCTTTTGATTAGTTAGCGTTTGCTAGTTTGCCTTCTGCTTCTGCTTGCTTGGCGTATTTCTTACGAGCCATGAAGTAGAAAGGAGTAATAGCAACCATTGCGCCTAGGCCAATCATAATCTTGTACATTTCAGCGAAAGTTAGCAGCCAGATACAGATAAGTACTGCTAGGTAAGGAACTACTGGACCAAATGGGATCTTGAAGTTCAGCTCTTTTTCTGGGTACATCTTACGCAGTTTCAGTACTGCTAGACAAGATGGAATGTACTGTGCAAAACGAGTCACTACAGATAGTGCCGCAAGAGTGGTGAAAGAACCAGACAGTGCGATAGGTAGCGCAGCAATACCAGTTAGTAGAATAGCGAAGATTGGTACGCCTTTGTCGTTTTTCTTACCGAAAGTTTCAGGTAGTAGTTTATCGTCAGCCAGTGCAGTTAGAGTACGTGGTGTCATGAAAGAAGCGGCTACGTTGATACCTGCGATAGATACGATAGAGCCAATCATTACCGCCATGAAACCGAATTCACCAAGGAATACACGCGCTGCGTCAGCAACTGGTACGTTGGTGTTTGCAAGATCGCCACCCAGCGTACCCATACATACCATCATGATCAGTAGGTAGAATGCAGATACAATTGCCATTACCAACATGATTGCACGTGGTAGGTTTTTAGCAGGGTCTTTCATGTCTTCTGCTGCAGTCGCTAGGCCTTCGAAACCTGTGAAAGCGTAGAAACAAAGTACAATTGCGCCAGCCATGATGTCAGTGTCAAAGGTAAAATCACTTGCTGCTAGCGTTTCTGCTGATGGGATAAAGCTTACGTTTTCCCAGTTAACGAAGAAAATACCAACGATTACGAATACGACTAGTGGAAGCAGTTTACCGATGGTTGCTACGTTGTTTACGTATTTAGATGCATCAACGCCAGTCATGTTAACGATGGTAAGCAAAATGACCATGGTGGAAATGATGTAAGTCTGATAACCGTCGAAGACTTCAGGTGCAAAGTTGACCAATAGCGTAGAGAAAGCTGCTGCCATAGCTGCCCATGCAACACACGCCATTACCCATTTAAGGAAACCAACTTGGAAACCTGCGAAGGGGCCGTATGCTGCTTTAACGTATACGTAAGCCGCACCGTTTTTGTTAAAGTGACCAGCTGCTTCTGCAAAACAAACCGCAATGGTCGATACAATAAGCATAGTGAACAGGATCAGAGCGATAGACCATGGGCCTGCTTTTTGGAACAGAGCGTTAGGAAGAAGGAAGATACCTGAGCCTATGATGGCGTTAAAGCCAAGTAAGACAATACTAGGTAGACCAAATTTGTTTTTATCAGACATTAAAAAAGTCTCCACGAGCTGGTATGCAGCCCATATCAGAGTGTTGCAAGTTTAAAAAGCTGACCATAGTCAACTTTCAGAGAATAATACTGATTTACACAGTGCAGACGCTGCGAAGCGGGCCGCGTGTAAAAGAACTGTCCGTGTAACAAAAGGCTTCGTCTAATTCCCATGCATCAATTTTAATTTGATGATGAACCTCTTAACTTGGTGATAAGAATAGTATCATTCGATATTAAACTCAATTGATGTGGGGTTGTATAGTGTGATCTCGATCAATTAATGATAAATATTTTCTCATCATGATAAGGTCCTATTCATGGACTGTATTGGATAATGATCCCGTATCAAATGAAGTGTTTTATAAACGAGGCTGAAAGGAAGGAAATTAGCTATTGTAGTAGGTGATATAAGGGGTTTTGTCTTCCTAGGAAAAAGCTGTCTGATAAAAAAGGGCCGCATAAATGCGGCCCAATCTCGTTTAGTGATTCATGACCACATCTTGTCTAAACTCGAATAATGCAGGGTCAAGGTGATAGTTATTTAATGCCTTAGTTGTTTTTGAGCAAATTGGTTCAAGAATTTTGCTAATGGCAGAGATTTTATCTGGTGCGATATCAACCCTTGATACTACTTTGATGTCAATATTGGCACTTTCATAGCTATTGTCATCGCTTGTTGTTACGCTATTTTGGCTCATTGCCGTATTTGGGTTGATAATCTCAACTTCACAGCCGCAGTGTTTGGCTAAGCTTTCGCGGAACAGCTCTGCACTGTAGCCATAGTGGGTACAGCAAAGTGCGGCATAGAGTTTTTCATCCGCTTTCATTGCTAACTTCTCCGCTGCTTCCTGGCTGTGCAGGTCTATCATCGCTTTTACTTCATCACTGCTTGGATCCAGTTCGATCTTCTCAGCGACGCGGCCGTAGCTTTGGCCTTCGATACGCGTTTTGCATATTCCCATAGCCTTTAGCTCATCTGCGTGAGAGTTTGCTTCGATAGTTGTTGGCGTCGCAGCGATCAATATCTTGCTGTTTGGCTCGCTACGAAGTTTTTCTGCAATGGTATCTACCCCGAAGCGAACGATTTCGATCACTTTTGCTTCTGTGTCGCGTGAGTAATCTGTGTCGTAATAAAGCACAGATAGTGTGTTACATGCGACAAGCACGTGATCTGGATTAAACGCTTTGGTCCCGTAGAGCGCATCGCTAAACGCGATTGTCTTGGCTGCTTGCGATGGCATCACATTGTAGGGATGAGTTAAGCAGGGCCACGCATTGTAATAGATGATGTTAACGTTTTCTGCCGGACTGCGTTTAGTAAACTGCTCTGCAAGGCCAGCCACAACAGAAAGACCGCCAAGGCCTGAGTCCGTAACAACTAACGTTAGTGGAGTATTCATGAATACTCCTATTATGCTAAACGAGCATAAACAATGTTCGCCATCAGTGAAGCACTGTTGCGAATACTGGTATCATCAAAATCGAACTCGGAGGTATGCAGATTGGTGCCTTTGGTACCCACCATGTACCAACACACGCCCATATCTGAGCCTTGTGGAACGAAGAACTGCATATCTTCGCCGCCCGGCGAAGCTGGAACGTTGGTGTTGATGTTTTCTTCACCGTAAATCTCTGCAGCGCAACGAGCCACAGCATCAACATGCTCGGTGGTGTTGACGGTGGCAGGGCACAGTACTTCGTAATTTAAATCGTAGTTTGCGCCATATTGGTCACATACTTCTTTGGCAATTCGGTGCATGTGTTCGCGCATTTGGTCAGCAACGTGTGCTTCGAAGTAACGCATGGTGCCACCGGCCACAGCGATCTCTGGGATGCCGTTAAAGGTTGAACCACTGTTTAGTTTACAAGTTGCAATGACCGCCATTTCATTCGGATCAATATGCTCTTCAACTAAAGAGTGCCAGCGGTTAACAACCTCACCCGTTACCGAAATTGGGTTTACGCACTTGTGTGGTACTGAGCTATGACCACTAACACCAGTGATTGTGATAGAGAAACACTCGCCAGCACCAGTAGTAGCGCCGTAACGCATTTGGACTGTGCCGTCATCTAGGCGTGGCATATTGTGGAAGCCATACAGTTCACTGTAGGGGTGCATGGCAAACAGGCCGTCATCCATCATGGCCTTTGCGCCTTGACCTGTCTCTTCGTTTGGTTGGAATAATACCTTAACCGTGCCGTTGAAATTGTTGTTGTCTTTAAGGTGTTTGATCATTGCCAACGTCACTGCCATGTGGCCGTCGTGACCGCACGAGTGCGATACGCCTTCATGAAGTGATGCCCATGGTTTACCTGACTCATCAGGCATGCCAAGCGCATCCATGTCACAACGAAACGCGATGGTTTTTCCCGCATTTTGGCCGTCTATAGTAACCACAATGCCTGTGCTGCCGTAGCCCAAATCGTATGTAAGTTGCCACTTATCAAGCAGACTAATTAGGTATTTTTGGGTCTTGTGTAGATCGAATTGTAGCTCAGGGATTTGGTGAAGATCTTGACGCCATTTACTCGCTTGCTCTGCTAGAGCGGCATCAATAAGTTGTACTCGGGTAGCTGAAAGTACGGTCATCGTGGTATTCCGGATTGTTGTGATTGCCTATCCACTGAGGGCGTAATATCGCCATCAGGACTTAACCTGTAATTCAGTGGGTTGATGTAGTAGTAATTCGGCGCTGGCTATAAATGAAGCACGTCAAACGTTTTTATTTAATGTTAAACTTTGCTCGCAACTGTGTCATGCAAAAATACTTGCATAAGTGATCTGGATCATACTTTTTGGCTAATAAAACGTGACAAATATCATTATAACCACGGTTTTTGCGAGGTTTAAGTGCAAATCTTTTTGATTTCGACTTGAGGTGAAACACTTGGTTTTAACGTGGTATTTATGTTGCACATGTATAGTGCGTTAGGTATTCTTTGTGGTTGGTTTGTTGTTAAATGATTTGGTTGTTAGCTATTGATTAGTGATATTTTTCGTCAAGAGTTAGGGACAAAAAAAGGAGCTAAAGCTCCTTTTTTAAATAATTGATGCGTGACCAATGTTAATCGCTGTATTAGTCAGATACGACCATGTAACCACGCCAGTATGGGTTATCAAAGGTGTTCATCGCTTCAAGCAGTTTGTTGGCATCAATCCACACCCAGTTATTAGACATTGTATTGGTGTCCATGAGTAGGAATGAATCAGAGTCTTGATCATACGCGACCAACGGAGATAGGTGACCATTGCCATTTTGGTTTAGAGCAGGACGAGAGAAGTGAGCGATGATGTATTGGTCTGGTGTGTCTAGCACTTTGATCAAATCTTGTTTACGTTGCTCGTAGTTAGGCAAATCTTTGCACTCTACAGGGGTCGCGATAGCACCGTTACATTCGATAAGATCAGCTAACTCATAAATAGTTAGGCCGTAGTTTTCTTTATTGTCGCCATTTAGCGCGTGAGGCTTGCCAAAAACTTCAATACGTGATTTTGGTGACTTCGCAAGAACGTTACGTTGAGTATAACGATTCCAGTGCGGACAGAAACCTTCAGGCATGTAGGCCATTTCATCACAACCAACCGTCGAAGTATCAAGCGGGATCTGAGCGTTTTCTTTGTTCATGCGCAGTGCGTTCAAAATGATCGCAACCGATGCAACGCCACAAAACATTTTGTTTTCCTGAGACTGGTAGTGCATCGACAGTTCAAAGAAGTCTTGCTTATGGTTCGAAGAATGCAGACGAGCTTGTGATTCCTTTGAAGACCAGTGAACTAGTGTTTGTTTGTTTTCAGTGGCCAGACTTGCTGTATTTGGTTTGCATTGTTGATTTGTGTGCATATCAGATTTCCTGAAAGGTTTCTGGGGACAAAGTTTTCATCGCGAGAATATTATCATCATCAGGTTTGATGTCAAATTGAAGTTTGTTATATCTTGTCGGTTTATTATTTAACCAAATAATAACGTGTTTGTGGGCTCTTTATTGAATGGGTTTATAGGGCGCTTTTCGCCATGGTGGCGTGTCTTAGTGTTGTGTTGAATGTGGTGATTGTTGGAAGTTGTACTGTGTCAGGATGTCTTGATAGGTTCCATCTTGCCGCATACTTTTTAGGCCTTGATTAAAGCTTTGAATAAGTGATTCGGCGTCGTTTAGCGCTCGGGAGACGATCAGATAGATAGGGGCGACCATTAGCGGAGGCTGAACAAAGACGACTTGGCTGAGTTTATTGCCAGACATGCCCAGTGCTTCATAACGAAACACCTCAAAAGAGATCGCGATCATATCAACGCGCTGCTTAAACAGCTTGCGCACATTGAGGATTTGATTGGAGGCTTCTTCTTTGTGTAAGTATATCGCCTTATCGAACTCGTCGCCGTATGCCCAACCTGGGCTAACGCCAATGTTATAGGGAGATAGTTCTTTCAGGGTGTCATAGTGATCGACGTTTAGGCTTTTAAGCGCCACAAGCCCCACCTCAATATCGTAGAGAGGATCGCTATACAGGTAGGTTTTGTTACGCTCTTTGGTGTAGTAGGCCCCCATCAAGACGTCTCTATCGGTCTTTGCAACCAACACCAGAGCGCGCCGCCAGGGAATAAACTGAATACTGGCATTGTGGCCCCCGCGCCGGAACGCTTCCGTCACAATCGCGGTAATGACACCGTCTTCTTCTAACTCCGCGCCATAAAAAGGAGGCCAATCGACGGTGACCATAGAGACAGAACGCGCAAGAGATAGAGAGGAGAACACCAGAAAAGCGGCGCTAAGGACTATTGCGAACAGAGCTTTTATAAGCTGAATTTTCATTAAGTCGTCCGTTAAACTGAGTGACCACTGACTTAAATATAGGTCAAAAGCGGCTCAGGTAACGCACAATTATAGTGAAACCTTATTAATTGCATTCTTGATCGTGAGTAAGTTTTTTGTCTCGAGATGTTTGAGCACCCACTGTTGAATGTCCTGCTGTTGGCGAGGTAAACGTTGGCAGAAATCCCGAATGGACTCAATATCTTCAATATCAACCAAATGGAGCAGCATTTCGCGTTCAGACATGGAAAGGTTTTCCATGCGACATTGGCTCGATAGGTTAAGGACCGGGCTTGAATGGTCTGGTTGGGGGATAATTTCAGTATTGAGCAGCCTAGCTAAGCCATTCAGTAATGTGGTCTGATCGATAGGTTTGGTGAGGAAAAGATCGACATAGGCTTTTACGGCCGCTTTGTCTTCGGGCAGTGCAGATGCCGTTACCATTACAATTTTGAGTGCTTGATGATCATAAGCAAAACGTAAATGTTGGCAAAGTGTCAGGCCATCCATTTCTGGCATTTTTAAATCGGTAATGACCACATGGGGCTTTTGTTTCTCCACCATCGCCAATGCTTGCATGCCGTTTTCTGCATGACGAATGGTGAAAGGGAGGGCACCAAGGTAAGACTGGATCAGTTCACGATTGTAAGGAATATCATCGACGATCAGGATATCGCAGGGCTTAAATTGGAGTTGAGAAAGATCAATAGCCAGATCTTGCTCAGCATTTAAAGGGGCGTGGGTGACTTCGACTTCCGGTAAGTGGATGGTAAAGACACTGCCACAACCGACCCCTTGGCTTTCGACATGGATAGTTCCTCCCATGAGGGCAACCAGTTTGGCTGTGATGGCAAGGCCCAAGCCAGTGCCGCCGTATTCTGAAATACTTTGTCCTTTTACCTGTTCAAAAGCTTTAAAAATCAGCCCTTGTTGGTCGATGGGGATGCCTTTACCGGTATCGGAGACTTTGATAAAGAGATCGACACGGCCTTGTCCTTCGAAGTGTGACTCCAAACCGATTTCGACGTTAACATCGCCATTGGTAGTAAACTTAATCGCATTGCTGCATAAGTTCATTAGTATTTGTTTGATTTTGAGCGAATCGACAAGCAAGTATTGAGGGACACGCTGCTGACAGGAAATATTCAGCGCAACGTCTCGCTCAGCGGCGCGGTGCAAAAACATCGCGTTCATCTCTTGGAGAAGCTCATGTGGCGAGTAGGGGGCAAGCTGTAGTGACATTTTACCCGCTTCGATCTTCGATAAGTCCAGAACTTCGTCAATCAAACTGAGTAAGGTCTGCCCGGCGCTGTTGATGGATTCAAGATAACGAATTTTGTCGTGGTTGGTTTCCGTGGACTTTAATATCTGTGAGTAACCAAGCACTGCATTAAGAGGGGTGCGAAGTTCATGAGACATGTTGGCAAGAAAGCGACTTTTGGCCAAGTTGGATTGCTCGGCTTGCTCTTTGGCTGATAAATACTCTTGGGTACGCTTGCTCACTTCGGCTTCCAGCCCCGCTTTATGGGCCTCAAGTGCACTGATCTTGTCGCTGATTGCAGCTTGCATGGTAGCAAACCCTTTGGCTAACTGACCGAACTCATCGCGAGAAGATACATCTATGCCTACTTGATAGTTTCCTGATGAGATTTGTTGTGAAGTTGCAACAAGCTGTTTAAGTGGGGTCGCCAAGTATTTCTTTACAAAAAAGTAAGTTAACCCCATGCCGATGACCAAAAAGAAGGCAAATAGGGTAATAGACCGCAGCAGCAACTCGGTCACTTTTTGATTAAACTGCTTTGAATCAAAACGAACAATAGCGGTGCCAATGGTGTCTAAGCTACTAGTATTGATAGGTGTTACGGTATAAAAGCTATCGCCGATAACGCTGATGCCGCTAAGCTGCTTAGCCAGCTGCTTTTGGGCGTCGGGAAGCGCTTTACCTATCTGCTTTACATCGTTATGAGCAATAACTTGTTGTTGTTTGTCCAGAATGACAATCTCGACCACCCCTGACCTTGCGTGTTCATTAAACGCTTCAGTTGCATTAATCGATTGGATTTTGAGTGCCCAGTTATAATTGGCTGAGTGACTGGTCAGCTGGCGTACTTCGTTGAGTATTGGGGTCAAAATGCTGGTGGCTTTAGACTCAAGATTGGTTAAGTTCTCTTGACGCAATTCATAGACGTTGACGACAGTACTGCCGCCGAGGACCAAAAAAATAATGCAGCCAATGATAAACAAGTGGCGAGTAAAAAGACTAGAGTTCATAAAAAAGTCGCTATCAGTTATTTATTTTGGTTCATAATTTCTACAACCTGTAGATTTGCTTGTTTTAAGGTGCTTTTTACATCAGCGCCATAGAAAATCTGACTAAAGGCGTTTGAAAACACGTTTGCCGCCGCAGGGAATTCAGGCATGCCAGCTTGGATTTTTGCCGGGGTGGCGTGGGTAAATACCCAGTTGACCGCATCAATAAACCCTGGCACCTGCATATCGTGAAAGGCTTGGGAGTTCCATACCGCTTTTCGGGCCGGGGCGCCGTCAATACTTAATAGTTCTGCAGTCGGTTGGCTGGTTGCCCATTGGATGAAAAGCCACGCGGCATTTTGGTTTTTAGAGGATGAATTAATAGCAAGTCCCCATGCCCAAGGTGAGGTTTCCCTTCCGTGCGGCCCACGTGGCAGTTTAACCGCATCCCACTTATCCCACACTACAGACTTGCTTGGCGTGTTGATTTCATTATAAAAGTTGGTCGCAGAGAAGATGGCAGCAAGTTTACCGTCCCGAAACATATGGCGAATATCATAGAAATGCAGCAGCTGAGAATGAGGGGGATTGCCATAGCCGACGACCATATTTCGATAGGTGGTGAGTGCCTGCGCGGCTTGGTGAGAGTCTAATTGTGGGTAATTATTTTGGTCTAAGATCTCACCGCCATAAGCCCGAATAGCAGGGATCACCATCCAAGTATTAAGGCCCGCGCCCGGTCGCACACGACTGGCAAAGGCGTAAATGCCGCTTTGCTTATCTTGATCCAAAGCTTGCTGCATTTTTTGCTTCATTTTGATGACGTCGCGATAACTGTCTGGTACGGCGATATTATATTTTTTGAATAGGTCTTTACGATAAAACAGCACAGGGGCTGAAAAATCAAACGGGATAGAGAGTAACGTGTCGTTAATGGTGCACAGCTTTAAGCTATTGGCACTGATCCCCTCTAGGTTATACCAAGTTTTATCAGTAAGAGCGGGGTCTTCAATAAACGGATGGAGCGGAGTCAACCACTGATTCTGGCTTGCTTGGCCAAGGAAAGTCACCCCAATGGGCACAACATCATACACGCCGCCCCCAGTGGTGAGATCACGAGCCCGGCGCTTACGCATCTCTTTTTGTTCAAGGGTCAAGTAGCCGACTTTAATTCCTGTCAGCTTTTCAAACAGAGGCAAGTGGGGCTTTAGGGCTAAAAAGGTGGTGTGCGCATCAGCGAGAACGGTAATCTGGCTACCCTGATAGGCCTGCCAATTAATGTTGGCTTTTGTCCATGGTTGTAGCTCATTGGCGTGTAACGCGAAGTGAGCAAGGCACCCAAGTATCGTACCAAGTAGAGTTATGCACTTTCTGTATTTGATTAAGTTCACGACCAATCCCTGCTTACGTCTTTCCTTAAATACCAACGAGTTTATCGTTTACGCATACCAGTATAGTTAAGTGTAGTCGCCTTTATCGGGCCGACCATCTTAAAATGTGACTCTGAACAGGGTCTTATATCCTATTTGAGCGACTTCTATTACTAATTAAGGGGATAAATAGCCATTTATTGAATGGGGGTCACTGAATTTGGTTGTTATTCGTGTTGATGGCTATGATTGGGCGGGATAAAAAAGGTGTTGGCCAGCGCAGCCAACACCGAAAAGACTAACGCAATAGAAGGCGTTTCAATTTACTTCGGTCAATCGCCTCGACGAGTAGCCAAGTGGCGATAGCGCTACCGATAACAATCACAGCATCGCGTTTAAAAGCGCTAAGTTCAAGCGCGCCAGCAAAGTTATTCATCAAGATAATTACTGGTAGGTGGGCGACGTAAATACCCAAGATCGCAGAAGATAAACGAAATAGCCAAGGTACATCCTGGCCTAGGTTTGGTTTTGCTAATAAAAACATAAAAATGCCCACCACCCAAATCGGGGTGCCAAACAAAAAGTCGTGGATATTAAAGGCTATTCCCTGACGTGAGAGCCAATAGGCCTCAGCAAAATGGATGCACATTCCGACAGCTGCAAGGAGTAGCGCTTGAGCAGAACTTATCGAGAAATCTGATTTGCGGATCTGATAACCGAGCGCCACCATCAATAAGCTAAAAAACGGCCCATTTCGAGTAAAAAATGGCGCGGATAACTCAGTGACTTCTTGGTAGCTACCAGCCAGAACGCCGTAAACATACAGCGCGCTTGCCAGCGGTAAAATGAGCATAGTTTTGTGCGCATGGGTTAGCGTTGCGATGATGAGCAGCGCACAAAGTAAGCCTGGAATAAACCACAAATGAACGAGGCCGCCTTCTAGTAAGGAGTTGAGTGGGGTTTGCATTAACCAGTCCCAGTAGCCTGTGCGTTCTGCGAGGTAACCTTGTTCAGCCACGACCTGTAAATTAAACGGCATCGCAAGGCAAATTAGGCTCCACACCAGCCAAATTTTGACCAGTGGCCGGCTGTAACGGGATAAGGTGGTAAAAGGTTGCTGGTTGAGTTTAGGCTCAATTAAATAGCCCGATAACAGAAAGAAGAACGGCACCGCAAAACGGCACACTTGGTTGACGATGTAGCCTAGCCAAGGTGTCTCGTCTACAAGGGCATAGGTAAGTAGTACTTGACTGTGCAGAAGAAGAATTGCCGCCATTGCCAATACACGCCCAAGCTCAAGGCTGGATATTTTTTGCGAGGTAGGTTTAACCATTATTACGACCTAAGTGGAAAATCTTTCGCACAAATTAGCAGTAATGCGGCAGAGAAAACTGCTCAAAATCAATTGCTAATATTAATTAACCTGTTGTTAATGTTTGAACTTTGAAATTAGGAGACACATCACATTAAGCGCAGATTTGAAAGCAGCACAATGCCAATAGTACAGGTTAACAGTGAGGCAACGGTAGTCAGGGCAATGATGTTGGCGGCAAGGGTTGGGTTACCACCCATCGCGCGTGCCATAACGTAGCTGGCGGCCGCGGTTGGCGCGGCGGTCATAAAGAACAAAATGCCAAGCTCTATGCCACGAAAGCCGAGTAAAACACCCCCAAAAGTAATAAACAGTGGGCTTAGTATCAGTTTGTAACCACTGGCAAACCAAGTAGACACTTGCTCTTGTTTTAATGAATGTAAGTTGAGTGAGCCACCAGTACATAATAGTGCCAAAGGGAGGGTCATATCTGCGAAGTATTGCCCGGCGTTAAGCAGCATGTTGGGCACTGGTATCGCGAAAGCGTAACAGAGAAACCCCGCGAAAATGGCAATGATCAGCGGGTTTTTGGTAATGGTTTTGCCTATTATCCGGTAAGCCTGCTGGCTTGAATCAGAACTTTTGGGGCTCAGGGCGATCACGGCAAGAATGTTGTAGAGCACCGTCGTTGCTGCGACGTACAACGCGGCGATGGCAACGCCTTGGTCGCCATACGCATTGGCGATATAAGCAAGGGCGATAATGGCCGTGTTGGCGCGAAAGCTTCCTTGGATGATCACCCCTTGATCTGGGTGGTTTTTGAAATACCACTTGGTGGTGTAAAGCGTGAAAACGAAAAACAGCAAGTTCGCTGCGAGCCCATAGAGAATAAAAGGTAAACTCTGGTCAAAGTGATGCTCAGATTGAACAATACTCAAAAAAAGCAACGCAGGCAGGGTTACTTGAAAAACCAGTTTAGAGGCGGTGTCTATAAAGCTCTCATCGATAAGTGAAATGCGCTTAAGCACTACGCCGAGCAGCAACATCAAGCAGATGGGGCCGGTAATGGTCGCAGAAAAAAGAAATTGTTCAATCATAGTGGCAACAGGTCAACAAAGCGCATATTTAAGGTGGAGTTCTACTAGAGCAAAACTTGGTCGATAATTCAATGCATAATCCGCCACAACTTGATAGCCTAGTTGATAAACGAGGAAATTTGCATCATTTGTAAATAAAAGGTAAAAAAGGAGTTCGTAACCAAACAAAGGAATGATGCGTGATTAAGGAAAATAGCTATTTTGAAGGTGGGGTGAAATCACTCGCCTTTACTCAATCTGACGATGAGCAGAGTGTCGGGGTGATGTTAGCGGGCGAATATACCTTTGGCACTCAAGCGGCAGAGCGGATGACGGTGATCAAAGGGGATCTTACCGTGCGCCTGGCTGGAGCCAATGATTGGGTAACCTATGCCAGCGGTGAAGCGTTTAATGTCCCGGCAGATTCGTCATTTGATATCAAGGTAGAGCAAACCACCGCGTATTTGTGTGAGTACCTCTAGTCGCCCGTTAATCAATAACAAAACAAGACCGCGAAAGTGATTTTTGCGGTCTTTTTTATCGCCCAAAGAGCGGTTAATAGCTGTCAAACAGGCCCGACTGATAGTCCAAAATAGTTTGCTCGATTTCTTGTTCGCTATTCATGACAAAGGGCCCATAATGCACCACTGGCTCGTTGATGGGTTCGCCGACAAATATCAGCACCCCAGACGCCTCTTGAGCCGACAGCGTGAAGTGTTCCCCGTGGCTTAGTAATGCAAGCTGCCCTTGTGATATCTGTTTATTATCAATACTGACAGCGCCTTTGTAGGTGTAAATAAACGCATTGTGTTGCTTGGGCGTATCGAACAAGACCTTGTCATCTTGATCCGCTTGCCAATCGGCTACGCAAAGCGGCACGCCTGTTGTTTGCAATGGCCCGTGCAGCTTTTGCTCATTTACCGTCATATCTCCAGCAATCAAACGCAATAACCCGGCTTGATTTTGTCGCCACTGAGTGATGACGTCTGGTTGAAAGTCGTGGTATTGAGCGGGCTGCATTTTGTTTTTTGCAGGTTGGTTAATCCAAATCTGAAACCCATGTAAGCGGCCATCTTGCATAATCGGCATCTCACTGTGGATGACACCGCGTCCCGCAGCCATCCATTGAGCGCCGCCGGTTTTCAGTTCGCCAATATTACCCATATGATCTCTATGCTGAAAATGACCGCAAAGCATATAGGTAAGGGTTTCTATTCCACGGTGTGGGTGAGGAGGAAAGCCACCGATATAATCTTGGCTACGGTCAGATTTTAGCTCATCTAACATTAGAAATGGCGAAAAACGCGAGTCGCGAAAACCAGAAACTCTTTGAATTTGTACCCCGTCGCCATCTGAAGTGGGGTGAGAACGGAGGATAGCTTGTACTTGTCGATTGACACTCATAGTTCGGCCCTCATTGTGTTGATAGGGTGAGTATAAACAAGGGCAATCTTAAAATGATCTGAAAAACTGGAGCTGGTTATTCGAATTATTTGAACAAGCCTATGGTTCCGTTATCTTAGTGTGGCTAGCGAGACCGCGCGCCAACCCGCCACTAAAGTCGGACGAGCGTTAGGGCTGGTGGTTAATTGAGATGATGTTGTTGCGGCTTTTGCAATCTGATGACTCTGGGTTATTAGACTCAACTTGCTGAGTATTATGATAGTACTCAAAGCTATTTTTGCCTTTGCATTTTGCCGCGTACATCGCTTTATCGGCGCAGCGAAGTAATTCTGTTAATGTTTGTCCATCTTGATTAAAAATGGAGACGCCCATGCTGAGTGAGATGTGGTTGATCTGTTGGTTGACTTTATAGCCATCTTTAAACAAAGATAATACCCGCTTGAGAATACTCTCTAATGCCTTTGCGTCTGGTACATCATATAAAAACACCACAAACTCATCGCCTGCATAGCGGGCAATGGAAAACTCATCTTTATTGTTGTCACGATCTTTTGTTCTCAGATGGTTGGCGAGGCGTTGACCAAAGCTTTGCAGCACTTTGTCACCAATTGAGTGGCCATAGGTGTCATTGATGGTTTTAAAATTATCAATATCAATAAAAACCACGGCCGTAATATTGCGATTATTTTTCAATTTGATGAGCTTGGTCGCCACCCACCTTTCGAAGCTCCAGCGGTTGGCTAGCCCCGTTAATGAGTCGCGATAGGCGAGGTCTTCGATCCCTTCTTGATATAGCGCCAATATATAGCGGTTGGTTTTGGCGTGTTGATAAGAAAAGAAATGACAAATAGCCAGAAAAGAAAAAATGCTGGCCAAAAAGCGACCAGATGAAAAACTCGAGTAGTCGGCATACAAATATGGAAAATTTGGTGAGCTTAGGATCACCGTACAAAAAACCAAAAAACTCGCCGTTGTAATCACACCCGTTTTCTGTGTGTTGACAAACACTATGGTGGCGAGAATCGGGTAGATCCAGTACAGCGAGGCCGGGGAAGAGCCGCCGGATAATATAAGTACAATAGCGTGCGTAAATAAAATCATACTCAAAATATGCGAGGCGAGCGTGTACCGCCCAGCGGCAAGAAAGCCGATGAGATTAGCCACAATAATCAGCGAGCAGCAAAAATGAATAATCGCTTGGATGGTATCTTTATTACGTAGGCTGATGGTCCCAAATACGATCAAAAGTGCGAAAATAATGACGGACAATACCACCATGGTTCTTTTTTTGCGTAGTAGCCTGACATCCGCCATTTCACTAAGCTTGCGCCCAGCCATTGCTTGCATCGATCTTCCTTAGCAATCGTATTCATATGCAATAAGTGTAGAACAAATATCGCTGAATACTCATGTGTCGAAAAATCTCACGGTAAATTAGTTTATTGAACATCAAAAGTGTGATCTCAGTAATCATGAGGCTCGTGTCAGAGCGGTTGTGGTGAGGTTTCAAGGGTTGAACGCGACCTGTATCGACTCACTCTACATTAGGAATGGTTACATTATGGCCTGCTAACGCGAAATAAGATCCTCTGTGCATTTTTTATAAATTCCAGTTTGAATCGTTTTTGCAGCGCGCCGCTGGTGGTAATATGTAGGTAGAGTAATGACTCTATCTACATAACAACGTTAAGGGTGACAATATGAAAAAAATAATACCCATTGCATTACTGCTAAACTTCGCGCTTATAGGCTGCCAGTCTGAAACCAATACCAACACCAGTGATGTAGCGGCCATGAAAGCCGAGGCGATCACGCAAGCGAAACGCGATCTTGCGAAGCAACTTAGCGAAAGCTACGGCAATATTGAAAGTACATTGAAAACGTCTATTTCCGAGCAGAAACTCAATGTTCCTTTATCTACCTTACTTACATCAGAACCGAGCTCGGCATTTAGTCAAACGATGGCGGCGACGGATAGTGAGATCCGTAGTATCAAAGGCGTTGAGGAGTACGCCGATGAGCTATTGGAGTTAAGACTTGCCGATGGCTCAATGGTAAAAGAGTGGAAAGAAGGCCAGAGCCCACTCTTTGCTTTTGAACCAAAAGGAGATGACGAATCTTGGTTGTATATTGAAGCGTACGATGTGTACGGGCAGTTACACCAGCTAAGCGTCGATGAGATGCCAGATGTGCCGGTATTGGTCGTCGACAGTAATAGCGAAAAAGAGTTAAAAGCCGGCCTAAAAGCAATGCAGGCAGAAATGGTGAGTTTAGGCCAAGATACTTTGCTTGAATCTCCGTCTGAAGAGCAAGTCGCTGCAATGAGTAGCGGTTTTGCCGCCATGTCAGAAACGGTAGCCCCGCTTTCTACCACCGCGCTAAAGAAAATTCGTTTAGCTGATGATGAAGAGCCTTGGATCTCTGGCAAAGCAGAAGTGTATGCGATTGTCACGGGTGTGAACCCTAGCCGCGATAAGCCGACGATCGATTTAGTCGAGATGCCTTATCTCGATTATGACAATAAAGACTACTACCCAAACCAAGTTATGATCCATTGGGCGCGTTACCGCTGGGGCGCGGCAGATATCATTCTCATGGAACAAGACGACGGCACGGATTATAAAGAACTGGCTTCATTATTGGTTCAGGTCGCTGAAGAGGTTTTGAAAGCGATTCCAGATCCAGAAGTACAAGCTTATGCCGTGATCCCTCAGATCACCAATAAGCTGATCCAAGCCATTCCAGATGGTGTGTTAGTTAACGACGATGACCACGTTGATGTTTTCTATACGTTACAACAAGATACACCATATGTTGATCATCCTGGCGCAGGGGGAAATGCGGTAGCGACCTTTGAACCGCTAACCATTAACCCAACCAGACCATAGGCTATTGGATAACTCACTCTAGTGGCTCGATAGCTTAAGTGCGCCAATGTAGATTGGCGCACTTGAGTTTCAACTCACGCTCTTTCCTCGTTATCTCTATTTCAATTTGCTTGAAATCTGCTTAGCTCCTAAGCGAACACAGAATAATTTCACTATCAATCGTCCAAATATTAACCACTTAGTTATGATTAGTGCCTAAGTCACTTAAAATTAAATATTTTCTAGCTACACTGAAAATACGTCACTGCAAAATGAGCTGTACACAAAGTTATCTCGCTCTCATTTTTGTAGTAAGCACGATGAACTAACAAGGAGGTAGCTATGGCGATTCAATCTCTCTCATCTCATGAGTTATACAATGTCGCGCAGCTGGACAATTTACCCTGCAAATCGACCAAAGAGCTAGCCCCTATTGACGAGATCGTTGGACAAGAGCGCGCCCAAAAAGCGGTCGAGTTTGCGATGTCTATCAAGGAAAAAGGTTATAACATCTACGCGATTGGTCGTAATGGCTTAGGTAAGCGCACCATGATATTGCGTTACTTAAACCGTCACCCTCATCAAGCTGAAACACTGTATGACTGGTGCTATGTTGCTAACTTTGAAAACATCCGTACCCCTAAAGTATTGAAGCTTCCCTCTGGTGTTGGTACCCAATTTAGCAAAGACATCGAAAAGCTAATGAACAAGCTGGTGAAAGCCATGCCATTGGCGTTCGACAACGAGTTGTACTTTTCAAGAGCCGATAAACTGAAGAATCAGCTGGCACAAAAGCAACAGCTCGAGCTGGAAAGCATCAGTAAAGTTGCCAAAGAGCGGGGGATCAGCCTAACCATTACCAATCAAGGCGACTATCAATTTGTTGCCATGGCGGGCGACGAGCTGCACACCGAAGAGTCTTTTGAAGCCTTAAGTAAGAAAGAGCAAGAGTACTTCGATAAGACCATCGACAATCTTGAAGTTGAACTGCGCACTATGGTTCGTCAGCTTACTGAGTGGGAAGAAACCTTCAGTGAGAAAATTCAAAAGCTCAATAGTGAAGTCACTTTGGATGTGATCAGTCATTTCATTAAAGCACTGAAGAAGGACTACTCAGATTATCCCGACGTCAAAAAGTACTTGGTCGATCTGCAAAAAGACATCATAGAAAACGTCGATATCTTTTTGGAAGAGAGCAACGAGCAAGGTGAAATTGCCACGGCGTCTTTGGATAAGAAAATGCCGCGCCGATACAAAATCAATGTATTAGTGAGCCAAAAGTCAGAAGACTTTCCGGTTATTGTCGAAGATAATCCCAACTACCATACCATTTTTGGTTACGTGGAAACCGCGACATTCAAAGGTACCGTCTTTACCGATTTTTCATTAATTCGCCCCGGCAGTCTGCATAAAGCCAATGGCGGCGTGCTGCTGATGGACGCGATTAAAGTCCTCGAGCAACCGTATGTTTGGGATGGCCTAAAACGCGCGTTGCGTTCGCGCCAACTGAGCTTAACCTCGCTGGAAAAAGAGCTAACCTTAACTGGCGCGGTATCGCTTGATCCAGAGCCTATTCCATTAGATGTAAAGATCATTTTGTTTGGCGACTACCGAACTTATCAATTGTTGCAGCATTATGATCCGGAGTTTGCCGAGCTATTTCGCGTCACCGCAGATTTTGAAGACGAAATGCCGCGTACGCCAGAAGCTGAGCTTCATTATGCCCGGTTCATTTCCAGCATAGTGCACGATAATGGCATGCTGCATTGCGATAAAAAAGCCATTGCGCGCATCATTGAGCACAGCTCGCGAAGCGCCGGCGATCGCACTAAGCTCTCTTTGCATTCGGCGCATATAGCCAACTTGCTGCGAGAATCTAACTACGTTGCAAAAGCGGCCAACTCCAACCTGATCCGGGTAAGTCATGTGGACCAAGCCTTGGCCAGCCAAGAGATGCGCGTGAGTCGGTTAAAAGACAGCGTAATGGAGAGCTTCACCAATGGTACCACGCTTATCAAAACCGAAGGCAGTGCGGTTGGGCAGGTGAACGCGCTATCGGTACTGAGCACCTCCGAACACATGTTTGGTGCCCCTAACCGTATTACGGCGACCACCGCTTACGGCGACGGCGAAGTGATTGATATCGAGCGTAACGTCGACTTAGGCGGCAGTATCCACTCTAAAGGGGTGCTGATTTTGTCTGCTTATCTGGCGTCGGTATTTGGTAAAACCGCCAGAGTGCCACTCTCGACTCACATCACCTTTGAGCAATCTTATGGGGGCGTTGATGGCGATAGCGCCAGTATGGCTGAGCTTTGCGCCATTGTGTCGGCGTTTTCCAAGCAGCCTAATCGCCAAGACATTGCGATCACGGGGTCGATGAACCAGTTCGGTGAGTCCCAACCGATTGGTGGCGTTAACGAGAAAATCGAAGGCTTCTTTGATGTGTGTACCATTAAAGGTCGCAAGCCAACTCAAGGGGTGATCATTCCGAATTCGAATGTGCATAATCTGATGTTACGCCAAGATATTGTTCAAGCGGTTGAAAAAGGCGAGTTTAATATTTGGGCTATCGAGCACGTGAGTGAAGCGATTGAGATCTTTACCGGCAGAAATGCAGGCCAAGCGGGAGAAGAAGGCACCTACCCAATTGACAGTATTTTTGGTATCGCTCAAGCGAAGCTCAACGCACTACGCAAGTAGCTCTGCCTAACAAAGCGAGTGTTATCACTGAAAAGCCAAAGGCTTGGAGCAATCCAAGCCTTTTTCGTATCGACAAATCATATTTGGCTTACTGTAAATCAATGCCAATCTGACGCCAATACACGAGCTCTTTTTGCAGGTGTTGGTATTGCTTGTCGGTCACTTGCGCTGCCAGTTGGGCGATAAACCGATAAGTCAGCGGGCGGTTGCGCGCCATCTTTTGCTTTAAGCTCTCGGTGTAAAAAGATTCCGGTTGGTTGAGTAAGCGGCTCAAAGTAGATTGAAAATAACTTGGGTCATCTCGCTTTGCAAACAGGGTTTGGAATTCTAACAACATTTTCTGGTTTTGTTCGATGCGATCTTGCGCGGTAATTTCCACCGCCAGTGACCACTCAATCATCAAGGCATGCTGCTCGTTAGTGAGTGAGCCTAGCCATTTGTTAAGCGCTTTTTCCATTCGTTCTTGATACAACTCCCGGATTTCGCTCTCTTCGGTATTGGCAAACTTATGGGCAAACTCTTGGTGTTTCTCTGCCACATTTTCAAGTAATTGGTTCACTTGGCGCTCATTTAATTGCATGAGTAAAGCATACAGTTGCGGGCCAGACTTGTGACCAATACGGCGAGAATAGGAACGCAGGCGTTCAGCTTGGCTTTGTACCCAACTGGGCGTGACCTCCGCCATGGTTTTTTGCATCAACTCGTCGATGTGGGCGACATACACAGGTAACTCGTTGTCACGGTGCCATTGGCTTAGGCGTTTAATGCTGTTTTCGGCTAAGCGCTCTTGTTCGTGAGTTAAGCTGACGTAGTCATCCAGATACGACATAACAATCCAATCGACATTGCGATAAAGGAACTTAGTGGTGCAGCCAAAAATGATCAATGACAATAACAATACTACCCAGATTCGAAATTGTTTCATAAGCTCACCTAGCGATAATTCACTCAATACACCTCTATAAAGGTTAGCAGATAATAACTGCGAAGATTATCAGTTAGGCAGTGAAGTTGGTTTCATAGTGCGAGTGTTTGCAAATTGCGAATCGCACTTTGCGAATATGCACTCAAAAAACCGGGATAATTGGTTATATGGCTCGCAAATACCCACCTAAAAAGTTGGCACGCTATCTGCATTAGTAAGAGTGACCCTTTTTAAAGCCGAGGGTCACCTAGCCAACTGACGTTGTTAGTGAACCTAATTGTTCACCAATTATTTAGCCACCCGCGATTTGCGTGTGGCTTTTTTTTGTCTGAAATTCAAGGAATGAAGGAATGAAGGAATGAAGGAATGAAGGAATGGCAACAAGTCGCGAAGAGTGGCGACTTGCTGTGTTTAATCTTATTCGCCCCTTAAGTGCTGAGCCTTAAATTTATCGCCAATTTCACTAAAGGTAGTGATGTTCGCTTGAGCAAGTTGAGCGGCTTTGTCTGCATCACCTGCACAAATCGCATCAACCAAAGGCTGGTGGCTTGAAGCGATATCATGGGGGGCGTGGCTAACCAAGTCAATGTTGAAATAGATCAGCATTTGGTTGGCGACATTCTTATAGATATTCAATAATCGGCCGTTTTCACTGAGTTCAACAATGAGCGAGTGCAGATCCAGCTCCAACCGGCTCATTTGTTGGCTGGTGGCGTCGGGTTTCTGCGCGGCTTCGAAAAAATCATTCATTAATTCGGTTAGCTGCTTTTTCCCATCTTCTGTGATCCGTTTCGCGGCAAGCCACGCGGAACGTGTTTCTAACGCCACACGTAAATGGAAAATCTCCCATAGGTCGTGTTCTTCTAAGTCAATAACTTGCCAACCCACATAAGGTTTTTGAACCACGATCCCTTCATGCGCCAAGCTATTGAGCGCCATGCGAATGGTGCTGCGAGAGAGTTCTAACTCCTTGGCTAACGCACTTTCTACTAACTTTTGTCCCATTCGATATTGACCACTTAAGATCAACTCCCTTAGGTAGCTTGCGGCTTGCTCTTCTAGGCTGCTTTTAATGATTTTCTTCATGTTGAATGCCAAAACGACTTATTTCACAACGGGTTTATCTCTCTATTGTAATGGATTTGTCTTGAGAGCTTATAAGTCTTTTAGTGTGACGATTGTCAAACAATCCAACAATATTCCTTGGCTATGACGAAAACCTGCGCCGTTTCTCATTTTCACTTATTGATAAATGTATAATTGGCGACTGTAGATTGTCGGACAATCAGCAATAGGTGTTAAGGTGAACAATAAAAATAAAGCAATTCGGTTATCAGAATTCGATAACGTCGCTACGGTTTTAAACGATGTAGCGAAAGAGCAACAAGTGCAGATCATTGATGAATGTAACCAAATTATTGGGGAATTTACGGCTCTGCAAAGTATTCCGTTTGGTAACAAAATCGCGCTGCAACTCATTAGCGATAAATCGGTAATCGAGAAAGCGGGCTACCCGATTGGTGTCGCGATTAAAGCGATTCAGCCAGGGGATCTTGTGCATGTGCAAAATGTGAGAAGCACCCGAGTAGACATCCCAGCTTCCATCATTGAGCAAATTATTCAGCAAATGCAGATCGAGGAGTCCCCATGCAACAGCTAACCGGTTTTCGTCGCCCTAACGGACAAATAGGCATTCGCAACCACGTGCTGATCTTGGCGATTGATGAATGCGCGGAAGGAATTGCCCAAGCAATTCGCCAGCAAGTTCCAGAGTGCATTGTGGTGACCAACCATTACACCTGCATGTATGGCGGGAATGAAGAGTTGGTCAACACCATGATTGGCTCGGCGCTAAACCCGAACGTATTCGGGGCGTTAGTGCTGAATATGGGCTGTGGAAGTATTGACCCTCAAATCGTGACAGAGCCCATCGCCAAGCAAGATAAGCCAGTGAAAAGCTTATCCATCATAAAAGCGAAAGGGACTCGACAAACCATTAAAGAGGGCATCCAGTTAGCTCAAGAACTGGTAGCAATGGCGAAACAAGTTAAGCCATCGCCACTTTCGTTGTCTGATCTGGTTGTGGGGGTGAAATGTGGTGGTTCAGATACCAGCTCAGGCATTGCTTCTAATCCGGCCGTGGGTAGGGCGGCTGACCAACTGGTCAAGATGGGGGCAACCTGTGTTGCGGGTGAGTTGATAGAGTTGATTGGCTGTGAAGCGATCCTTAAAGCTCGCGCGGTTTCTAAGCCAGTCGCGCAAAAAATCGAGCGCCTTATTCATGAAGAAGAGCGCCGCTGGCATATCGACGGTGCAGACGTTGAAACCATGAGCATTGGTAACAGCGTAGGCGGCTTAACCACCTTAGAAGAAAAAGCCATTGGCGCGCTCCACAAAACTGGCACTCAACCCATTGTCGATGTGTTGACCATCAATAAAAACGGCATTGAGAGGCCAGCGGCTCCAGGGATGTACCTATCAGAAACGACGCATTTATGCGGCGGTGCAGGGATGCATTTTGCAGCCTTAGGGGCTCAGGTGATTTTGTGGACGACTGGGGGCGCTGGTTTTAATAACCCGATCGTTCCTGTGATCCGAATCAGTGGTAACCAAGCACTGATCACTGACGACATCGACGTCGATGTCAGTGGGATCATGTCGGCGACGCAAAGCGTCAACCAAGCCGCAGATAAGATATTAACTTGTCTTGATCTGGTGGTGCGCGGCGAGAAAACGGCCATCGAAGAAGTCGGTTTTGCTTTTTGTTCTTTGTATCAAAAAGACCAACGACTCGAAAAGCTGATCTGCCAACAACCAGTGTAATTTCCCCCATCATATTGAGAGCAAAAAATGCGTATTACCGATATTGAAGTGATCTGCTTACGGGTTCCGACCGCAGGGCAAGCCTGCGAGTGGGGAGAGGATGCCGTTATCGTCAAAGTACATACAGACAAAGGCATTGTCGGTATAGGTGAGGCCGACAGCTCACCTGCGGTGGTCAAAGCGTGCATCGAAACGCCCCATTCCAACCTGTACTGCTATGGCTTGAAAGAGTTACTGCTGGGGGAGAACCCATTAGAAATCGAACGGCTATGGAACAAAATGTATTGGGCCTCTAACTACGTTGGCCGTCGTGGCGCGGGCATTCATGCGATAAGCGCCATCGATATTGCCCTATGGGATATCGCTGGTCAGTTTTACGGCGTGCCTGTGCATACCTTACTTGGAGGCAAGTACCGCGAACAAATTCGCGCGTATGGCACCTTTATTCCTGCGCCAAATCCTGCGGATAACCGAGCGATTGCGATGAGGCTTGTCGAGCAAGGGTTTACCAGTATCAAGTTTGGTGGCGGTGTCTTTGGTGATGACCCAGAAACCGATGTGCAGATCGTCAAGCATGTTCGCGAGGCGGTGGGTGATGATATCGATGTTCAAATTGATTTAGCGTCTAAGTGGCGCACATCAGGGCACAGCGCCCAAATGTGTAAACGCTTGGCGCCTTTTAATCTCAACTGGGTTGAAGAGCCAGTATTAGCCGATGACTTAGCGGGGTATAAAAAGCTCGCCCATAAAATCGAGCCTAAGTTAGCTGGAGGGGAGTCCCTAACAACAAGACACGAGTTCAAACATTTTCTCGAAAACTCCGATGTCGATATTGTCCAGCCAGATATCACGCGCTGCGGTGGGATCACCGAAATGAAGAAAATCTACGATTTGGCCCAATTGCATGGTGTCCAGCTCGTTCCTCATGGATTTAGCACCGGCATTTTGCTTGCGACTTCGGTGCATTTCCTAGCTGCAACTGAACACGGCACGTTAATGGAGTATTCACAAAGTGCCAGCCCTCTATTTACCGATTTGGTTTCTAATCGATTGCCATTTAGCGATGGCTTTGTGGTTGTACCCGATAGTCCAGGCCTTGGAATTGAACTGAGTAACGATGTTATTGAGCAATTTCGCGTCTAGACATAAATAAAAAGATAATCATTAAGAAATGGAAAAATTCCGATGAAACAAAATAATAGACAGATAGACAAACCTTTAATGACAATAAGTTTAGCGACAATCTTCAGCATTGTGGCGGGATTGTCGCTATACCCTGAACAGGGTAATGCCATTGCCAAGCAGTTGTTCACCATTTTGACCGACCAATTTGGCGCCATCTTTCTACTCTTTGGCTTTTTTAGCGTTATTGCTTTAGCGTGGATCGCGCTCAGTAAACATGGCGATATCAAGCTGGGTGATAGTAAACCGCAATACTCCTTTTTTACCTACCTAGCAATGATGATTTGTGCGGGTTTAGGTTCTGCTACCGTTTACTGGGCATTTGTCGAATGGGGTTACTATTACATGAGCCCGCCTTACGGCATCGAAGCCAATACGCCGCTGGCGGCTGAGTGGGCGACCAGTTACAACATGTTCCACTGGGGGATTTCTGCCTGGTCGCTGTACTGTATCGCATCGCTGCCTGTGGCTTACTCATTCCATGTAAGAAAGAACCCACAACTTAAATTGAGCGCAGTGTGCGAAAGTATTTTAGGCCGTTACTACAATCCGGTAATTGGTAAGGCGATTGATACCATCTTTATCTTTAGCTGTGTTGGTGCAATGGGGATCACGCTGGGCTTAAGTGTGCCGATGGTCACCGAAGGCATCGCCTCGCTAATGGGCGTTGAAAGCAGCTTTGGCATGAACGTGGGCTTGATGCTCTTTATTACCGCACTGTTTACCGTCAGCTCGTATGTGGGCATTGAAAAAGGCATGGCCAAGCTTAGTGATATGAACACCAAGTTGGCGATTGTCTTTGTCGTCCTCATTTTAGTGGTTGGTCCAACGACCTTTATCATTGACCAAATGACCAATGGTTACGGTTTGATGCTGCAAAACTTTATCCGAATGAGCTTATGGACCGATCCGGTTGAAGGCGGCTCGTTCCCAACGTCATGGACGGTGTTCTACTGGGCTTATTGGATGACCTACGTGCCATTTATGGCCTTGTTTGTGACTAAGGTATCGAGCGGTCGTACGTTAAGAGAAGTGATTGGTAGTATGGTACTGGGCGGAAGTGCGGGCTGTTTCATCTTCTTTGGTGTGTTAGGCAGTTTTAGCATGAGCACCCACCTAAATGAATTGGTGAATGTGACTGAGTCTATCCAACAGGCGGGCGGCTCTGCAACGGTGGTTGCTGTGCTAGAAACCCTGCCCGCGAGCGCGCTGTTTATTATTATCTTTGCGGTGATGTCGACTCTATTTTTGGCCACCACATTAGATTCCGCTTCGTTTACCCTCGCTGCCACGGCGGCTAACCAATTGGACGAAAATGCGAACCCACCAACATTCCTACGCTTGTTCTGGTGCATGATTTTAGCTGCGGTGCCATTGACCATGATGTTTATTGATGCCCCTTTAAGTACGGTGCAGACATTAGCGATAGTCACGTCATTGCCTCTGATGTTTGTTATTTTCGTTATGCTTTATGGCTTCTTCGGTTGGATAAAACGTCATGACGAAGAGGAAGAGAGGCAAGTAGAGAGCGTAACAGAGCAAATCGAGGCCCAACCAGTAACCGAATAGGTTAAGCGTTAAAAAAATACCCGCCTAATGAGGCGGGTATTGGCATTTAGAGTCTGCAGAAATTAACTTACTTCGCCAGCTTAGTCATCACAGACATCAGCAGCTTAATACGTGGTTCAATCGACTCAAGCAATAAGTACTCGGCATCACTGTGGAAGCCCGCGCCGATAGGGCCTAGGCCATCAAGGGTTGGCACGCCCAAGATTGCGGTGTTGTTCGCATCAGAGCCGCCGCCTGCTTCTTTCCAGTTGATGTCGATGTTTAACTCGTCGGCTGACGCTTCAACCATCGCCATCAGCGCTTCGGTTTGCTCGGTTGGAACCATAGAAGGTTTGTAGGCTTCACGTACCACTTCAATCGCCACGTCTGCCACAAATGGCGTTTGCGCCATTGCCGCGAGTTGAGTGCCGATTTGGTCGTATTCGTTGTTGTCCCAGAAACGCACATCGACAATGGCACACGCGTGATCAGGCACAATGTTTGCGCCGTTGCCACCAGAAACAATCCCCACATTAAGCGTGGTGCCAGTTTCAAAGTTGGTCATGTCATTTAATGCTAGCACCCAGTTCGCCATTTCGGTGATGGCGCTGCGGCCTTTTTCTGGTTCGTTACCGGCGTGAGCGGCGCGGCCATTAAAGGTCATTTTGTAGCGTGCCATGCCTTTACGCGCTTTCACTAAACCACCATCGGCGCGAGCGGCTTCTGCCACCAAAACGGTTTTGGCACTTTTCGCGACCGATTGGAGCCAATCTACCGAGTAAAGTGAGCCCGTCTCTTCGTCTGGGTTCATGCAAATACAGATAGACAGCTTGTTGAGAACATCGGCATCCAGATGACGCATGGCATAAACGATGTTTAGCAGGCCAGACTTCATATCTGAAACACCCGGGCCGTACGCTTTTTCAGCGTCCGTCGTCATTGGGCGCACCGCCGCTGTGCCAACGGGAAATACGGTGTCCATATGGCCGATCAGCATAATATCGATGCTGTCGCTTTCTGGTTTATTGCGGATCTCAAGACCAACACCGGCTTTGGTGCAGTCGATGGTTTTTACATCCCAACCGGGTAATGCTTCAAACTTAGCGGCGAATTGGCTCGCAACACATTCAATACCATCGGTGGTGTAAGTACCGCAATCGACATCGATTAACGGGCGAAGCTCTTCAAGGTAGCTTTGTAAACAAAAATCCATGGTGTGTTCCTTACAGCAAAACGTTCATAACAAACATGGCGCCAAATGCGTTGATAACGGAAATAGCGATCATAACAGGGATGTAGCGGCCTTCCGTGCCAACAGGGCCAAGAATACGGCCAAGATATTGAACTTGAGAGCCCATAAGATAAATCGCTGGTGCCAAAATCGCGATGTGGCTACCGTTTAGAATACCTTGGTCAAATAGGGTAATAACCACACCTACCGCGCCGCCCATCGACATCCATGCACCAATGAGTACTGCTGCGGCTTCACCAGGTAGGCCGAACACCGCCATAATAGGGGAAAATACCGTGCCCATTACGTCAAGCGCACCGGTGATTTGCAGTGCCTTGATGATAACAAAGGCCATCAGCACGTTCGGTACGGTCGACGTGGTGGCAATCACCCAGCCTTTCTTAGCACCTTCAACAAAGATATCGGTAACCATTGGTTTTTTGGCTTTCACTTCGCTCATTATGCTGTCTCCTGATCTAATTTCGCGTTATCAACTTGGTCGTTTTTGTCTTCTTTGCCTTCGGTAATATTTAGGTAAATACGGAACAAGTTAGCGCCAACAAACTTAAATACAAACATTACGGCGACCGCCAAACCAATTGATGAAGTTACGGCATTGCTGCCATCGGCATAGGTTAACGTGAACAAAACCGCGCCAGATGAGAAGAAGTTAACGATGGTTGCCCCAGCGGTAAACTGGAACATGGTGAACACATCCGCTTCGCGCTTGGTTAAGTGTCCTTCGTCTTTGAGTTGACGAGTCATGGCGGCGCCAGCATCGGTACTTTGGAGCGAAGCGATAAGCGCTAGGCCAGAGTTACCAGGGATACCCATCAGTGGTTTTAGTAGCGGAGTAAGCAGTTTACGGGCCGCATCAAGTGCGCCGTAGTGCTCAAGAACATTGATCATGCCCAGGGCGAACATAACGGTTGGGATCAGCGTTAACGCAAACAAGAAACCGTCTCGAGCGCCGTTACCACCTTTACCACGCATAGAGGTGGTCAGTGCTTGAACGCCATCCGCTGTTTCTTGCACGCCATAGGCGACATGGCCAAATGAGCCGTTAAGGGTGGTAAAGTCAAAAACGCCATACCACTCGTTAGATTGTAATAAACCAGAGAAGAATACCACGGCAAATGCCAAGGCGATGTAACACCCGGTTGTGACCTTGCGATCCGTTGTTGTCTGATTAGACATTGCTTACCTCTATTGTCAAAAATGAAATGTAAGGTTTTCCTTTTCAAATGAAATAGTGACCGGATATGCAAACGAGTGGTATGACCAAGGTCAAATAGTGGTTCGTAAGGTATATTTTCCGTGTTACAGATGGAAATGCTGGGTTAATAATTTATTATGGCATTTTGTTGATATATGTAAGTAAAGGTTGAGATATATCACTGGCATGAATTGATTGGGCGGCTGGGGCACTTGTTTGACAGTTTGCAGGATGGGGGCTAGCTTTTAGTGTATGAAACTAAATGAAAATCACCAACTCAACTATGTATTCATGGCGCTTAATGATGAAACGCGCCGCGCAATGGTTTGCCAACTGGCGCAAGGCTCAGTTGCGGTTAAGGATTTAGATCTTCCGTACCCCATATCTAAGTCTGCGGTAACCAAGCATTTAAAAATACTCGAACGTGCTGGCATCCTAGACCGGCAGATTGTTGGGCGCACGCATATCTGTTCGTTGAATGTAGATCCCATCAACCAAGCGAACCAATGGCTCGCCTTATTGCAACCGAGTTGGGATGATACAGAAAAAGCACTCGAGTTCTATATGAACCTTCAACTGACCGAATAACACCGTGGTGGAAACAAAAAAATAAAGCGCCAATGATCATTGACGCTTTACCCATAAGTATCTCTACTCTCGTACTTTGTCGTTTAATCCGGAAACGATCCCCGTATCCCTTGAAGCTCATCAAAGTGCTCTAAGAATATTTTGGTCAGGTTCGGGTCAAAATGCAGGCCACACTCTTCTTTGAATAAGTCGTAGACTTTGTCACTCGGCCACGGCTCCTTATAGCAGCGTCGCGAGGCCAGCGCATCAAAGACGTCGGCAATGGCGGTAATGCGCGCTTCAATCGGAATACTTTCACCAGAAAGGCGATTAGGGTAGCCTGTTCCGTCCCATTTCTCATGGTGGAAAGCGGCGATATTGGCTGCGATGTTCAATATCTCTAAGTTAGATCCACGTAAGATCTCAGCGCCCACGCTGGCGTGAGACATCATGGTGTTCCACTCATCGGCATCTAGTTTTCCGGGCTTATTTAAAATCGCATCGGGGATGGCAATTTTACCGATGTCGTGCAGCGGAGAGGCGAGCTTGATCTTATGCGACATCTCTTCCGACAGACCATATTTTTGCGCAAGGAAAAGAGACAACTCTGCCACGCGTTTAACGTGGCTACCCGACTCTTTGGAGCGGGTTTCTACCACTTCGCCCAATCGGTAAGCGATCTCTTTTTGGGTATCTCGCACTTCATTGAGCAGGATAACTTTTTCGTAGGCAATGGTGATGTTACGAATAAACAGATCAAGAATTTCGATGTTTTCTTCTAGGCTGTGATGAGGACAATGAACCACCAGAAGACCGACGCTCTTATTGACTTGAACCGGGATAAGAAACTCTTCATCTTTAACTTGAATATAACGCTCTTGTGAGTTGGTTACATCTTCAACCGAGCAAGAGATAAACTCATTTAAGTTCTTTCCGATCAGGGCTTCTCCCCCTTCAGATGAGGCGACGACCTGCCATTTGCCTTCTACCTCCTGAGCGGCGAAGTTGAATGCGTGCACTTCCCCTAACTGTAGCAGGGCGCTAAGTTGAGATAAGATGCCATCTAACCAGTGGGTACCATCGCCTTCGACCAATATAGAAGCAGAAGAATTAATAATGGTGTTAAGGCCTTTCTTGGTATTTTCGATCACCATGATGTCGCGATATGATCGCAATGCGGCACACAGCGTCGTATTAAGCTTGGTGGCAGTTAGCTCTGTTTTATTTTTGTAGTCGTTAATTTCGTACTTCTTGATCACCTCAGATTCCGGGGCATCACCGGGCTGGCCCGTTCGAAGAATGATCCGGCTCGTGCGGTTACCAAATTCGACCCTTAGCCAGTCGACAAAATCTAACCCAGCATGGTTAGACTCCATCACCACATCAAGAAAGACGACGGAGATGTCTTTATGTTCATGGAAGATTTTCTTTGCTTCTTCAGCGGAATAAGCATTTAAAAAATTGAGAGTTTTCCCTAAATAATCAAAGTCACTTAACACGAATTGGGTGACTTTGTGGATGTCTTCGTCGTCGTCAACGATTAAGATATTCCACTTTTCACGTTCTTCGGTTACGGTTTCATCTTCATGATCTGAAAAAAGAAATTGGTCATCATTTCCCATCACATACCTCTTAAGCAACGGTTTTTCCTACAAGTCGTTTGAAAAACGCATGGAGTGCGATTTAGCGCGCAGTTTTTTGTTATGTAATGATTGTAGTAAACAATTTCGTCACTAGCACAAATCCTATTGATTTTTTGAACACTATTTAGACCTATCTCGAATCTACTCCTCAAACTGGCCAAAAAAAAATTGTAATATCAAGAAAATCCTAGCGATAGGTCTATACTCTGAGTAGAAATTATCGCTTATACCAATAGCTCGAAATATCAAAAGGGTTGCCGATGGAAGACCACTCAAAGGCTAGTGAAGAGAATACGCCCCCGCAAGATAACGCCATAAAAAGCACCAATAGTATTGGCTTCCGTCTATTTTTTTACACTTTGATTTGTGGATCTTTGCTTGCGATAGGGATTGCAAGCATCCAGCTATATTGGGATTTTAAGCGAGAAGGTGATCTGTTAGCGGCTTCGTTAGATAGGATTGACACCAGCGTGACCTCATCGGTGGCCAACAGCTTGTGGAATTTAGACGAAGAACAGCTGCAAATTCAAGTCAATGGCATAAAAAATCTCGCTAGTGTGGAGTATGTCGGCGTTTATTCGTATCACAACGGAGCTTTGCATATAACGGTCGAAAATGGCCGTTCATCACTTGAAAACGAGCTGAAAAAAAGTGTTGATTTACATCACGGTGACGAGCGGATCGGCGCCTTGGTGATCGAGATTTCTTATCAGCAGATCTATGATCGCTTAGCAGAGAAAGCGCTGGTTATTTTGCAAACCCAGTTGCTGATTAATTTGTTGGTCTCTTTCTGTGTGTTGTATATCGTGTTTCACGTCATGATCAAACACATCAATCGCATCTCCCATTTTGTTCAGATGCGGGGATTTGAAGAGAGTGGCTTGGCCGAGAAATTGGCTTTACTGCGCAAATATAAACACGACGAAATGGAAGTGCTGGTCGATTCCATTAATGAACTGCACGAAAATATCGACTATCAGCTTGAAAAGCGTAAAAAAATTAATGAACAACTCGAGTATGAACGTGATTTTACCGGCGTGATCATCGAGTCTTCTCCTTCACTGATTTGTTCTTTGAATAATGAATTTGTGATGCAACTGGTCAATTCAGAAGTCGAGAAACTGCTGGGCGTTAAAGGGGACAAGCTGCTTGGAAAGAACTGGTTTGATTACTTTGTCAATGAAGAAGTCACCGAGGATGATAAGCGTGATCTGTTAGAAAATGTGCCAGATTATGAGTTAGTGTTAACCATGCAAGATGGCTCGGGAGAGGAGCGTTACCTGCAGTGGCGATTAGTACAAGATAAAGATCTTCATCGGGTGATGTGTTTTGGGGTGGATGTTACCGAGCTCACCAACACCGAAAATGCCTTGATATCACTAAACCAAAAACTCGAACAGAAGGTGCAAGAGCGAACCCAATCGTTAGAAGCGGCCAACAGTGAGCTGTCGACTACCCTTAACCAATTAGAAGATACCCAAGAGTCATTGATTGAAGCGGAAAAAATGGCGTCTTTAGGGGGGCTAGTTGGCGGTGTCGCGCACGAGATCAATACCCCGTTAGGTATTAGCGTCACGGCAACCAGCTTTATTGATGATAAAGTGAAGGTGCTTAAAAATGGGTTTGAAACGGGAAATCTGTCTAAAAACCAGTTTTCGGCGGCGTTAGATTCGCTCACGGAATCAACCCACATATTAACTTCTAACCTTTCTCGGGCTGAGCAGTTGGTATCGAGCTTTAAGCAAGTCGCGGTCGATCAGAGTAGCCAGTCAATATACTCTTTTAACGTAAAAGATAACTTGGAAAAGGTCTTACTCTCTTTGTCTCATGAGCTGAAGGTGTCTCAGGTTAAAACTCATGTCACGTGCCCAGATGACATTAATATAGACAGCTACCCCAGCGGCTATATTCAAATCTATACCAACTTGATAACTAACAGCATACGTCATGGTTTTGATGAATGGGACGGTGATCGCGATGTTTTCTTTGATATTCATACTGAAGATAATCATTTGATCATTAATTATCGCGATACAGGCAAAGGGATCGACGCGGCAGTACTCGGGCATATTTTTGAACCCTTCACCACCACCAAGCGGGGCAGAGGGGGAAGCGGACTCGGGGCCAATATCATCTATAATTTGGTGTCGAGATTGCTGCAAGGGAAAATTGAATGTCTCTCTAAGCCTAATGAGGGTGCAGAGTTTCGAATTACCGTACCTTTGGTTCTGCAAGTAGAGGATGGGGCTGCGCTAAAAGAGTAGCAAGCGCAGATAACGACCACAAAAGGCAGCGCATTACCGCGCTGCCTTTTGCGTTTTCATGCCTATCGCTGACGAGCGGATCACGGTCAAAGGCTGGCCTACTTAGGCGCGTTTTTGAGCAAGATTGCCGTCGAGATACTCTTGTAGTAACTGCTGCTGCGCGGCGCTAAAACACAACCCAAGCTTACTGCGTCGCCAAAGAATGTCTTCAACAGTGAGTGCCCACTCCTGCGCTATCATATAGTCAACCTCGGCTTGATAAAGCCCGTGGCCAAACTCTATCCCCATTTGGGCCAACTCCGTTTTGTCGGCCATGATTTCCTGGCAACGGGTTCCATAACTGCGAACCCAGCGCTTGATGATGGCACTGTTCAACCAAGGCCACTGAGCGGTGAGTTGCTCGGCAAGCGCTTGACGAGAAGTGAAGTCGCCGCCCGGCAAAACCGCCTCCATTGTCCAGTTATCGCCCATGTTGGCAAAAAACGGTTTGAGTTGCGTCA
>Ga0070725_10000290_pt1 | contig 38000 bp, 34 predicted proteins | sample tdDd002_FD_69781 | JGI IMG/M metagenome (GOLD analysis project Ga0070725, IMG submission 69781) | Marine sediment microbial communities from the Atlantic coast under amendment with organic carbon and nitrate - tdDd00.2 | ecosystem: Environmental > Aquatic > Marine > Coastal > Sediment | place... | reverse complement strand
GTAGCGCCTGTTCGATTTGGTCTGGGTCCATCAAAAAATCGGGCAGACTCGGGTCGTAATCTCGCTCGATTTTGATTGCCTCACCCGCTTCGAGCTCAACCAATTGGCGTACCTTCTCTAAGACCAGGTGCAGGTTTTCATGCTTCTTTTGCCCCAGCTTTTGTGGGCCTAGCAAGCGGTCTACCAGCGCGCGTAGCCGATCGGCTTGCTCGATGATGATCTGGGTATATTCTTGCAGCGATGGGTCGGGTAGCATCCGCGCAAGCAACTGCGCTGCGCCGCGTAGTCCACCGAGGGGGTTTTTGATTTCATGAGCCAGGCCGCGCACCAATACTTTGGCCGCTTGCTGTTGAGCGTGCTGGTTTAATTCTTGGCTCAAACGGCGCTGCTGGTCGATTTGTCTTAACTCAAGCAGTAACCGAGTCTGTTTTTGCCACGTGAGAGGGCTGACGGTGACCTCCAACATCATAGGCTTACCGTCAATCACAAAGGTTACTTCGCTATCGGTGATGCTTTGTCCTGACTGTAGCGGCTGGGTAAGCAGGTTCAAATCCATCGATGAGTGCTGGATCTGGCTGGCCAGCGGCGCCCCAATGAGGCGCTTAGCGCTTTGAGAGAACAACTGCTCAGCGGCGGGGTTGGCAAAACGCATGATCAAGTCGTCGTCGAGCATTAAAGTCGCGGTGACGATATTATCCAAGATGGTTGTCGAGAGTTGGTCATTCACAAGCATAGTCCCTACCTTTGCGTGCATTGGCATCGCCAGAGTTCGCCAATGCACCACATTGGTGCATCGATGGCTAAGTATGGAACAATAAAGCAGGAAGAAAAAGCACCTTGAAAGGAAAATCCTTTATTTTCTGGGCTTTGTTACGCTACTTGACCTTAGCTCGATGAAGATGCACCGTGATAGGATCAGACGATGCAATAAGCTTGCCGTTTATTAAGGCTTTGATTACTAAGCTGTGTGTGCCTCTATCGATATTTTTTAATTGCCATTTTTTCAGAGTTTGTGGCGCGCCAAAGTCTTCTCCATCGATTTGCAATTGCAGCTGTTCCCCCACCATGAGCTTTCGGTTTATTTTAGCGTGAATGTCGAATTGGCCACGATTGTTGCGGATCGTTTGATCGTGCTGGGGGGAGGCGATGCGCAGCGTAAGCGCGGGTGGTTGTGCTTTTTTTTCCGCGGGGCCGGGTTGGGGGTCTTGGCTGGCAGGAATCGCGGGTTCGACAGAAGGGCTTAGTGTGGTCTGGTGTTGGTCGGGCATAAAAAAGCTGTCTTGATCTTGGGCGTTGCTAGGGGGCGGGGTATCACTAAAGTGCACCACCCCTTGGCTGTCTGTCCAAGTATAAATGGTTTGTGCAAAAGAGAGTGGGCAAAGCAACCACAGCAGTAGCCAGTAGTGCATCCTAGCCATAATTTATCATCCATAATGAGTTGGTTAACTTGATGATAATGATGGTTTTTTTAAATGAAAATAAAAAAGGCCCACCTGCGAGGTGAGCCTAATAATTATGCAATCAAACGCTCAGGTTCTCACTGAGAAACCGCGCTTGGTCAAACTTATACTGAGTAGTAAAGTTCAAACTCAAGTGGGTGTGTCGCCATGTTGATTTGCTCAACGTCTTGAGACTTAAGCGCGATGTAAGAGTCGATGAAGTCATCAGAGAATACGCCGCCCGCCGTTAGGAACTCACGGTCATCGTTAAGTGCCTGAAGCGCTTGTTGTAGTGACTCAGCAACGGTTGGGATCTCTGCCGCTTCTTCCGCTGGTAGGTCGTACAAGTCTTTATCCATCGCTTCGCCTGGGTGGATCTTGTTCTTAATACCGTCAAGGCCTGCCATTAGCATACAAGCGAACGCTAGGTATGGGTTCGCTGTTGGATCTGGGAAGCGAACTTCGATACGACGTGCTTTCGGGCTTGGTACCACAGGGATACGGATAGAAGCAGAGCGGTTACGTGCAGAGTAAGCCAGCATAACAGGCGCTTCAAAGCCAGGTACAAGACGCTTGTACGAGTTGGTTGATGCGTTAGCAAAGGCGTTGATCGCACGTGCGTGCTTGATGATACCGCCAATGTAGTAAAGCGCCATTTCAGAAAGGCCGCCGTACTTGTCGCCAGCAAACAAGTTCTGACCGTCTTTGTTTAAAGACATGTGAACGTGCATACCAGAGCCATTATCGCCTACAAGTGGCTTAGGCATGAAGGTTGCTGTTTTACCAAAGGCGTGCGCGACGTTGTGTACTACGTACTTGTAGATTTGGATTTCATCGGCTTTTTCAGTCAAGGTGTTGAAACGCGTTGCGATTTCGTTTTGACCTGCTGTTGCTACTTCGTGGTGGTGTGCTTCAACCACTAGGCCCATCTCTTCCATGATCAAACACATGGCAGAACGGATGTCTTGAGATGAATCAACTGGTGCTACTGGGAAGTAACCGCCTTTCACGCCAGGACGGTGACCTTTGTTACCGCCTTCTACGTCAGAACCTGTGTTCCAAGACGCTTCGATGTCGTCAATTTTGAAGAATGAACCTGAGATGTCGGTGTTAAATTTAACATCATCAAATAGGAAGAATTCTGGCTCTGGGCCAACCAGTACTGTTTCTGCAATGCCAGAAGCACGCATGTACTCTTCGGCGCGTTTCGCGATAGAGCGTGGGTCACGGTCGTAGCCTTGCATGGTTGCAGGCTCAAGAATGTCACAGCGAATGTTTAGCGTTGCGTCTTCTGTGAATGGGTCTAGTACCGCGCTTGAAGCGTCTGGCATCATGACCATGTCAGATTCGTTAATGCCTTTCCAACCAGCTACTGAAGAACCATCGAACATTTTACCTTCTTCAAAGAAGTCAGCGTCGATTTGGTGAGAAGGCACAGAAATGTGTTGTTCTTTACCTTTGGTATCAGTAAAGCGTAAATCAACAAACTTAACTTCGTTTTCTTGGATTAGCGATAGAACATTTTCTACTGACATCTTGGATAACCTCCAGTGTTATGAATTTGATAGTGCACAAGTTTCGTTAAACCGGCATTGATTAATGTTTTTAGTGTTAATTAATCGATGACAGTTCCATTAAAGCGAAAAGCGTGCCAAAAATTTTAGTCCTTTAATTACAGCTAGTTATGCTTTGATGTCGTTTTTAGTGCTGGCTAATTGCACCAAAATGATCGGCCGTTGCACCATTTTGGTGCTAAAAGGCTAGGGCGATAACGCTGCAGAAATCAGAGCTTATTGAGCAACCAATTTCTTATTTTGTCAATCCTCTTTTTATTCTGGCCGAAGTGACCTTTAAGTCGAGAAGTCGGCTAAACTTGAAAAAAATGTGCTCCGACTGGCCAATAAATGGAAAAATCAGCGGTTTTTGGTGAATAAATAAGAAATAAGCGGAAATAGATCACATATTTCTGGGATTTTTGCCAAAATCTGATACATTATTGGCCGTTTTTTTAATCAAGTGAGCGGCACTTATTAATTGTTAATAAGGTGCGGCTACTTTTATGAGTGAATCGAAATCCATGGCTACTCCACAGATTGATAAGTTAAGAAACATCGCGATTATCGCGCACGTTGACCACGGTAAAACGACTTTGGTTGACAAATTGCTACAGCAGTCAGGTACGCTAGAGTCTCGTGGTGAAGCTGAAGAGCGCGTCATGGACTCGAACGATATCGAAAAAGAGCGTGGCATTACCATTCTTGCAAAAAACACTGCAATTAACTGGAATGACTACCGCATCAACATCGTAGATACCCCAGGACACGCCGATTTCGGTGGTGAAGTAGAGCGCATCATGTCGATGGTTGATTCTGTTCTTTTGATCGTTGACGCAGTAGATGGCCCAATGCCACAAACTCGTTTCGTAACGCAAAAAGCGTTCGCACACGGTCTTAAGCCAATCGTTGTTATCAACAAGATTGACCGCCCAGGCGCACGTCCTGATTGGGTTATGGATCAAGTGTTTGACTTGTTCGACAACCTAGGCGCAACCGATGAGCAACTAGACTTCACCGTAGTTTACGCTTCAGCACTAAACGGCTGGGCAACCATGACTGAAGGTGAAACTGGCGAAGATATGGAACCACTGTTCCAAGCGGTTGTTGATACAGTAGACGCGCCAGCCGTTGACCTAGACGGTTCGCTACAAATGCAAGTTTCTCAGTTAGATTACAGCTCTTACGTTGGTGTTATCGGTGTTGCGCGTGTAACTCGTGGTAGCGTTAAGCCAAACCAGCAAGTGACTATCGTTGGTGCTGACGGCAAAACACGTAACGGCAAAGTGGGCACCGTACTTGGTTACCTAGGCCTTGAGCGTCACGAAGTTGAGCAAGCGAACGCGGGCGACATCGTTGCTATCACCGGCCTTGGTGAGCTGAAAATCTCAGACACTATCTGTGACCAAAACAACGTTGAAGCCATGACTCCGCTTTCTGTTGATGAACCAACAGTAACCATGACGTTCCAAGTAAACACTTCTCCGTTTGCGGGTAAAGAAGGTAAGTTCGTGACTTCACGTAACATCCTTGAGCGTCTTGAAAAAGAATTGGTTCACAACGTAGCACTACGCGTTGAAGAAACCGACAACCCAGACCGTTTCCGTGTTTCAGGCCGTGGTGAACTTCACCTATCTATCCTGATCGAAAACATGCGTCGTGAAGGTTTCGAGCTAGCAGTATCTCGTCCTGAAGTAATCATCAAAGAAGAAGATGGTCAACTAATGGAACCGTACGAAACCGTAACCATCGATGTGCTTGAAGAGCACCAAGGTGGCATCATGGAGAACATCGGCCTACGTAAAGGTGAGCTGACTGACATGTCTCCAGATGGTAAAGGCCGTGTACGTATGGACTTTATGATGCCTTCTCGTGGTCTTATCGGTTTCCAAACTGAGTTCCTAACCCTAACGTCTGGTTCTGGTCTTCTTTACCATACGTTTGATCACTACGGCCCACACAAAGGCGGTAACATCGGTCAACGTAACAACGGTGTTCTAATTTCGAACGCAACGGGTAAAGCACTGACTTACGCGCTATTTAACCTACAAGAGCGTGGCCGTCTGTTTGCAGAGCACGCCGATGAAGTTTACGAAGGTCAAGTGATCGGTATTCACAACCGTTCTAACGACCTAACCGTTAACTGTCTGAAAGGTAAGCAGCTAACTAACGTACGTGCATCAGGTACTGATGAAGCGCAAGTACTAACACCGGCTATCAAGTACACGCTAGAGCAAGCACTTGAGTTCATCGATGATGACGAGCTAGTAGAAGTAACGCCAGAAAGCATCCGTATCCGTAAGAAGCTTCTTACTGAAAACGAGCGTAAGCGCGCAGCACGTCCTGCTAAAGCTTAATCTGGTTTAAGAATTGAAAAGCCCCGCTTGATAGCGGGGCTTTTTTTTGGAAAGAAGAATACAGAATTCGCTTTGCTCACTAGAGTACAGAGCGCTCGCAGGCTCGCTTTTAGAGACTAGAAACGATAAGAGCAAGAGCGAGTGCTTTCGCTCTTATAGTAGCGAAGCGTTCTAACCTCTAGTTTCTTCTCTTCGTGAGCGCAGCGAATTCTGTATTCTCAAGGGCGCAGCCCGTCTGTACTCAGCTCTTTAATCTCCCCAACCACAAACTCAACTCGCTGCTCCACCGTCCCCCACGGCACCTCCACCACTTCATACCCTAACGCTTGATAGCTAGTAACGAGTTCGGCGTGGATTTCGAGTGCTTCTTCAAATGGGTAAGGCCTGACGTCATCTTGGACGTAAATATCGCCGTGCGGACGACAGAAGAAAACCTGAGGGTGGTAGCCTAGACTCGCTTGACGATAGGTTTCACTCACCACCAGGCCACCTTTGTTAAGGTAACCGCAAATGTCGGGAATGGCCCGGTCCATAAAGGCGAGTTGCTTGCTCGCGATAGCCGCCGCTTTTTGGCTGGACATTAAATCCAAGCATAATTGGGCAAACCCCACGAGATCATGCCAAGGCAAAATACCGGCTTCAATGGCACTCTGCTGCACAATCAGCGTTCGTGACCCTTCTGCATAGGTTTGGTAGCCTTGGCGCTCAAGCGCGTCAACCAGAGTGGTTTTCCCCGCCCCTGGGCCGCCAGTAATGATGATAGGTCGCATTGGTATCAATCCCTAATAAAAACTGATTATTAGGATACAGAATTCATACTGTTAACTGAACTCAAAAGCGCTATTGTTTCCGCCTTCCGCCTTCCGCCTTCCGCCTTCCGCCTTCCGCCTTCCGCCTCAAGCGAAGCGTCCTGCTTCCCCTTTACTGCAACTTCGCCAAAAACTTATCCGACTCAGCGATCGCCGCTTTCATCTCTTTGATGGCGACGCTAATGTCTTTTTCTAGGCTCATGAACTCGCCCTGAAGCGAGCCAATCGCGTTGGCGTTGAGGTTATGTTTTAGGTACAAGGTGTTGTCTCGGAGGGTGTTGAGTACCGGTGTCATTTTTTTCTCGGCGCGTTTCATCGCGCGCAGCATGTCATTGTAGGAGGCTTTGGTTTGCTTGAGTTTACTTTCACTGTCGCGGCGCAGTTTACTGCTGGTGTACAGCTCTAGCTCTTGTTGCCACTCGTCAAAGAGCGCTTCAGAGACATCTTCAATCGCGCTAATACGGCTGGCGACGTCTTGGGCGGCCTGCTCACTGTCTTGGTACTTGTCGTCGATTTTTTTATACATGGCTTCTAAGTCGCCGCCATCAAAATTGGTTAAACTCGACAAGGCTTCAAGGGCGCTAGAAAACTCCTCTTGTGCTTCTTGCTGAGATTTCTTGGCGTCTTCGACGCGGTCGACCATGATGTCGCGTTTATGGATGCCGACGGTTTCCATGGCCGAATAATAGGTAGACTGACAGCCAGTAAGGCTAAATAGTGCGATGCAAAGTGGCAACAAATAGCGCATTCGATTTTCCTTTTCGTATAGAATATAAGCCAGCGATATCCATGACTTATTGGATACAGTGATTATTCGAACTATGGACGACTTGGTAAGGAGATACAAGTTGACGCTAAACAAGATAGCAATTCAGTCTCAAAATTTTATCCGCTATTTACTGACCAGGATGTCCCACGACCGTTTAACCGTCAGCGCGGGGTACATGGCCTACATTACCTTGTTGTCGTTAGTTCCAATGCTTACGGTGCTGCTGTCGGTCTTATCTAAGTTTCCGATTTTTGCTGATGTGGGCGAAGTGCTACAAGATTTCGTGATCACCAATTTTGTACCTGCGGCTGGGGTGGCGGTGAAATCTGCCCTGACGGATTTTGTTGCTAATACTGGCAAAATGACCGCGGTGGGTGGTGCGTTTTTGTTTGTCGCTGCGCTCATGTTGATCTCGAATATCGATAAAAGCCTCAACTACATCTGGCGGGTGAAAGACAAACGCCGTAGCGTGTATTCGTTTTCGATGTATTGGATGGTACTGACCCTTGGCCCTATTATGGTTGGGGCGAGTATTGCAGCCACCTCTTACATAACCTCGCTTAATTTCCTTGATAGTGAGGCTATCTCGACGGTTTACACTTGGTTCTTACGTTGGCTGCCGTTTATTCTCTCTTTCTTTGCTTTTGTCGGCTTATACCTGCTGGTGCCCAACACCAAAGTGTCGTTACGCGACGCCGCGATTGGCGCGTTACTCGCCGCGGTTCTGTTTGAGTTGAGCAAAAAAGGCTTTGCGCTCTACATTACCCATTTCCCTTCTTATCAGTTGATCTATGGCGCGTTAGCGGCGATCCCGATTTTGTTTGTTTGGGTCTACTTGTGTTGGTTAATTGTGTTAATGGGCGCGGAAGTGACCGCCAGTTTAGGTGAGTGGCAGCTGTGGTATTCTAAGCAGCACCTTGCTGACGAGGACGTACCTACACAAGCGCCTCCAGCGACTATAATTAACCAACAAGGAAAAGAGAGTGATAGCACTGATCCAAAGAGTGAGTGAAGCAGCAGTAAAAGTAGACGGTGAGATCACCGGTGAAATTAACCAAGGATTACTGGTATTACTCGGCGTAGAACGTGACGACGATGAAGCAAAGGCCAAGCGCTTAATTGAGCGTGTTTTAACTTATCGCGTATTCGAAGACGACGAAGGGAAAATGAACCTCAACGTTCAACAAGTGAACGGAAGCGTATTGGTGGTGTCTCAATTTACATTGCCAGCCGATACGAAAAAAGGCACGCGTCCAGGCTTCTCTAAAGGTGCTAAGCCAGATGATGCCGAGCGTTGGTACGACTATTTTGCCGACCAATGCAGCAAAAAACTCAACACCCAACGCGGCCGCTTCGGCGCCGATATGAAAGTATCGCTGGTGAACGATGGGCCAGTAACGTTTTGGTTGCAGGTGTGAGGAAGTGCGAAGTGCTAAATACGAAAAGCGAAGTATTCGCCCACTTAGCTTTTAATACTTCGATTTAAGCACTTCGCTTTTAGTACTTCACCCGAAAAGGATTTCCATGTTTAAACTGATCACGCCCAAGACGGCGAACCAGCAAAATAAGTACTACCACTTTCGTTGGCAGATGTTGCGGGAGCCTTGGCGGATGCCGATTGGGTCGGAGCGGGATGAATATGATGAGATGAGCCATCACCGCATGATTGTTGACGGTAAAGGTCGGCCGATGGCGGTGGGGCGCTTGTATATTACCCCAGATAACGAAGGTCAAATTCGTTATATGGCGGTGAAACCGAATCGGCGCAGTAAAGGGGTAGGCTCTTTGGTGCTGGTGGCGTTGGAGTCTTTTGCTCGCCAAGAGGGGGTGAAACGTTTGGTGATCAACGCGCGGGTTGATGCGATCGCGTTTTATGAAAAAAACGGTTTTGAAAGTCAGGGGGAGTTGAGTGATGAGCGTGGCCCGGTTCGTCATCAGCAAATGATCAAATCGCTCGACCCACTGGCCAACGTATTGCGCCGCCCTGAGTGGTGCGCTGAACTGCAGCAGCGCTGGGAAAACCAGATCCCGATCAGCGATAAAATGGGCATTAAAATCAACCAATATACCGGTTATCGCTTCGAATGCGCCGCCCAACTTAACCCCAATTTAAACCCTCATAACACCATGTTCGCCGGTTCCGCTTTTACCCTAGCGACACTGACAGGTTGGGGAATGACTTGGCTGCTAATGAAAGAGCGCGGCTTAGAGGCTGACATTGTGTTAGCCGACAGTCAAATTCGCTATCGTCATCCGGTGGAGCAAAGCCCCATCGCCGGCACCTCGCTAGACGGGATCAGTGGCGATCTCGATCGCCTTGCTACTGGCCGTAAAGCCCGAGTGATCATCAACGTTACCATCTTCAGCGGCCACCAAGCCGCCGTCGAGTTCGTCGGCACCTATATGCTGTTGCCTAAAAAATAAGGGTTAAGTACGAAGTGCGAAACTCTAAGTGATTCTATTCAAACGGGATGATGACCTTTTCGCTAATGATTTGGTCGCTGTCGCAAGGCTGGTAGCTGATCTTGCTGATATCGGATAACAACTCTTTACTTAACGTGCCGCAGTGATTGGCGAGTTTGAGCTGCAGTTTGCCTTGGGCTGGGGTCACCAGATCCACTTCGCCGCCAAATTCGCCCGAGTAACTAGGCCCGTGAATGGCGCTGTTAGGCAGGGTGAGTAACCCTCGCTCGGCATTCAGGGTCATGTCATCAATTCTTAATTCGTAACTCTGCTGTGATGGGTCTAAATCTAGCCCGACCAATTGTTCAAAACGATAGGGGGTGGTGAGCTCGCGAAAGCTGGCGTTGGCGAAACCAGACAAAGAGTGGGCGAACATCGCTTGGTCGCCGCCAAGTCCGTGTAAGTCAAATTGAACTTCAGCTAGCCCCGTGACTTCAAGCGGCAATGGATACCAATTATGCAATAGCTCGACGGGCAATCCATCAACATGGAATTTAAGCTGCCACGGTTGGCTTAGCTGAGATAAATCCATTTGCCCTTGGGCGCGCAGCAAGCCATTTTCGAGTGGCATGACTAACTTATCTAAATAGCTAATGCCTTGTTTCGCGTGCGCCTCGAGTAGGGTTTGTTGAGCAATTAACTCACCGATACTGGCACTGTTGGCACTGGCAGAGAGTTCACCTTGCCACAGACCAAGCTGGCCATCTTGAACTAAGGTCAATTGGCGGCCTGTGATGTTTAGTCCAGAGACTTGTCGTTTAGGTTGGCTGGCCAAATCAATCCATTGGCTTCGTTTGATCCGTAAGCGTTCAATGGTGAGCGATTTGAGCGACTCGCCAAGTGATAGGCTGGCAAGGGATAGGGAAGGGGTGAGATCACCGCTCTCTTTTACCCACTCTACCCCCGAGATGTTTAGCTGCTCAAGTTGTGCGCTTTTAGGGCTAATGTCGCCTTGGAGCTGAATGTAACCCTGCTTAAACCCGACATTCAAGTCGTCAACATGCAGTTTTTTTGGTTTAAGACGTAGGTCCAGAGTCGGTTCAAGCCACTGCTGCTTGACGGCAATAAGGCTCTCTGCGTTAAGGGATATTCGCCCTTCTTGTTGCCACAGCTGAAAAGGCAGTTGGATATCTTCTAAGGTGATATCGGCGGCGGTAAATGCCAGATCAGGGCTGTCGATGTTGGCGGAAAGGAGATCGAGCCTATCGATATAAAGCTTGAGCTGTGGCCAAGCGAACAGTTGATTGTCTTGGATGGCCTGCCACTGCGACTTGTCTAGGTTCAATTGGCTAACCGAGCCATTAATAATATGCCACTGATCGTCACGCCATTCGGCTTGGCTGGCAATATCGGCGCCGCGCCATTGGAAGGATAACCCGTAGACTTGCGCACGGTCGGGTAACAGGTCGGCGTCAAGCAGCACATTATCAAATGCCTCATTACGCCAGTAGATTTGTTCAGCGGAAAGCTGAAGCTCGCCATACCAAGGCCAAACCTTGTCGGGATGGTATTGAGGCTGCTTGATTTGAAAGCTGAGATCTCGGGCTATAAAGTGTTGGTCGGAATAGTCTAGGTGGTCAACTGCCAATTGAGCGATGTCGATGTAAGGGGATGGGGTGAACTCGGGAATGCCTTGCTGCAGTTGAAAACCGCTTAACAGCAGGCTATCAATGGCGATCTTACCTTGCCAGATTATCCCTTGATTGATCCAGAGCTTAACGGTTTCTATGTACAAAGGCTCGGGTGAGGTAGAGAGTTCAACGCCATGAAAAGTAAATTGATAAGGTGACCGGTATTCGACTAACTCCACATGGACGGGCTGTTTTACCGCCTGGTTTAAGACAAAGTTAACCACAGGAGTGGCATAGCGGGTGTGCAAACTGGCATACACGCCAAGTAGCAGCATAAGCAGCAAGCTGAGCATCAAAATAATCACTGCAAATGCTTTTTTCATGTATTGATCCCTTATATCCATGAAGTTGAACATTGTCACCGCATTCAGATTGGCTCAATTTGGCAATAGATTCAACAAAAAAAGCCCCTCAAAAGAGGGGCTTGATACTCAAACTAATCAATTAGTCGATTTGAGGGCCAGCGGAAACGAGTGACTTACCTTCCGCATTATCGGTGTACTTGGCGAAGTTCTTAATAAAGCGCTGCGCTAAGTCTTCTGCTTTGCTGTCCCATTGTAGTGGGTCAACATAGGTGTCACGTGGGTCGAGGATCGCAGGGTCGACACCTGGTAGCGAAGTCGGTACTTCTAGGTTAAAGACCGGGATCTCTTTTGTTTCTGCGTTATCGATAGAGCCATCTAGGATAGCGTCGATGATGCCACGTGTATCTTGAATCGAGATACGTTTACCCGTTCCGTTCCAACCTGTGTTGACGAGGTAAGCTTGGGCGCCAGCAGCTTCCATACGCTTAACCAGTACTTCTGCATATTTGGTTGGGTGTAGGGTTAGGAATGCTGCACCAAATGCCGCCGAGAACGTTGGCGTTGGTTCCGTAATACCACGCTCAGTACCGGCAAGTTTAGCGGTAAAGCCAGAAAGGAAGTGATACTTGGTTTGCTCTGGTGTTAGCTTCGCCACAGGAGGTAGAACCCCAAAGGCGTCCGCGGTTAAGAAGATCACTTTTTCGGCGTGACCGGCTTTTGATACGGGTTTAACGATGTTGTCGATATGATGAATTGGGTAAGAAACACGAGTATTCTCGGTTTTTGAGCCATCATCAAAGTCGATAGAGCCGTCGTTGCGCACAGTGACGTTTTCTAGCAGCGCATCGCGGCGAATGGCGTTGTAGATGTCTGGCTCCGCTTCTTTGGATAGGCGGATCGTTTTTGCGTAACAGCCCCCTTCGAAGTTGAAGATACCTTCATCGTCCCAGCCATGCTCATCATCACCGATCAACTGACGTTTTGGATCGGTCGATAGGGTGGTTTTCCCGGTGCCAGATAGGCCGAAGAAAACGGCGACATCGCCTTTTTCACCGACGTTAGCACTACAGTGCATAGACGCGATATCACGTAGCGGCAGGAAGTAGTTCATCATGGCGAACATGCCTTTCTTCATTTCGCCGCCGTACCAAGTCCCCCCGATCAATTGCATTTTTTCGGTTAGGTTAAATACGGTGAAGTTTTCCGAGTTAAGACCGTGCTCTTCCCATTTAGGGTTAGTGGTTTTCGCGCCATTCATCACCACGAAATCAGGCTCAAACGTTGCTAGCTCTTCTTCGGTTGGGCGAATGAACATGTTCTTCACGAAGTGCGCTTGCCACGCTACTTCAGTGATGATACGAATTTTCAGACGTGTATCTTCGTTGGTCCCACAGAAGCCATCTATTACGAATAGACGCTTACCTGAAAGCTGGGTTGTCACAAGCTCTTTAAGGTCGTCCCACACTTCTTGGTTGATAGCTTTGTTGTCATTTTTTGCAGCGTCCGATGTCCACCACATGTGTTTTTCTGTCGTGGCATCTTTAACAATAAACTTATCTTTTGGTGAGCGACCCGTAAAAATACCGGTGTCTACTGCGACAGCGCCGAGTTCGGTAACAACACCTCTCTCGTAGCCTTCGAGCTCTGGACGCGTCTCTTCTTCAAAGAGTTGCTCGTAGCTTGGGTTGCGTACAACCTCGGTTACGCCAGTTAATCCGTATTTTGTTAGATCTAGTTGTGCAGCCTTTGTATGTTCCATAACGGTCATAGGTGCTCCTTGTAGGATATTTTTGTAGGGATTTTGTAATAACTTTTGTAATAAATTATTTTAATCTGTTCACCATGCTAGCAACAGGACTGAGATAAAACAGGGATATGCATCAAATATTCCTGCCGTAATTTTTATGGTTTTAATATCCGCTTCACAAAATTCACCTGACCATTTTATACTCGATGCAAACCTTTGCGCCAGATCAAGAGAATGAGCGATTTAGAAAAGAGAAAGGGCCGGTTGTTATTGATAAGTCTGTGATTTGGTGGGGAAAAGGAATGAAAAAGCCAGCGTTATGCTGGCTTTGAGATTAATACGGCTGGCTTATTAATTTTGGTGGATTAATGAACCGTGTCGTTGCCTTGATTAGCTTGCGCGAACAAGGCTGCGACGTCGCCTTCGTCGAACGAATATCGCGTGCCGCAGTAATCACAATGTAAAGAAACGGATCCTTCAGAAGCCAAAATGTCGTTTATTTCTTCACGGGCAACAGTGATGATAGCGGCGCCGCTGCGCTCGCGAGAACAGCCACAATGAAACTCAACAGGTTGCGCTTCAAATAGCTGCACGGTTTCTTGGTTATATAGACGGTACAGTACGTCATTTGCCTCTAGGCCGAATAACTCTTCGTTTTTCACCGTGTCGGTGAGTTGCTCAAGGTGTTCAAAGTCATCGGGCGTACCTGTGCCATCAGGCATCACTTGCAGCAGCATACCGGCAGCATGTGGTTTGCCTTCAAGTTTGCCAATGCGGAACCAAAGGCGAGTCTTAAGTTGCTCTGAGCGTTCAAAGTAGCTTTCCAGTACTTTTGCCAAGGTGTCACCTTCAAGGCCAACCACGCCTTGGTAGCGTTCACCTTTATTTGGTGCAATGGTGATCACTAAGTGACCTTGACCCATTAATTGGTGCAAGTCAGCGTCATCGGCGATGTCGCCTTCCCAGCGAGCGACACCACGTACTTTTTGGTCGTGGTCGCCGTTGATCACCGCCAGTGATACCGGGCCGTCGCCTTGCAGTTGCAAGGTAATTGAACCTTCGAACTTAAGAGTGGCAGTTAATAGTGTGGTAGCGACCAACAGCTCGCCCAGCAGCTTTTGTACTGGCGCTGGGTATTCCTTGCTAGAAATAATGTGTTGGTAGGTGTCATCCAGTTGTACCAACTCGCCACGAACTGATAGGTCATCAAAAAGGTAGCGGTGCAAAAGATTGTTTGCCATGCGATAAGCTCCGGCTTATTGGTGTTTAAATTTAATAATGTTACGACGCTGTTTTTTATCTGGGCGTCGCTCTGGGCTTGGGCTGTGCAATGCGTTGAGACGATGCTTTTGAGCATTTTCTTCGCGCTTGGCGATACTCTCATCAGTTTCACGATACAGAGTTTGCGCTTCAGGGGCCCCACGGCGCTGATCGGAAATTTTCTCGATCACCACTATTTTTTCTTCATTGCCTTGTCGCAGTTTGACGGTCGCGCCAAGCTCGACGGCTTTACTTGGTTTAGAACGTTGACCATTATAATGGACTTTGCCGCCATCAACCATATTTCGTGCGATTGAGCGGGTTTTATAAAAACGAGCAGCCCATAGCCATTTATCCAGCCTTACTGCCATACTATTTGAACTCATAGTAAAATCAGCCCTCTAATGATTGACTTCGATGCTGAAATAAACAATGGTGACGAAAGAGTCAGTTTTCAACTCATTCATTAGCTGGATGATTGGCTGCATAATGAGGCACAGAGCCCGCTTATCATTTAATAATAATGATTTAATATGACATTGCGTTAGCCTTTATGTAGGCTAGCGACCTTATTTTTTTGCTAGAATTATTTTTTTGGGGACAGGGAGCGCCGCGAATGCCTTCTCAAATGGTGCATAAATTCCAACTCAATAGCGCCGTGAACAAAACCATCGCGTTATTCAATGCCGCTCAGGGCAAGCTCAGCGTATACCTTACATTAGTGCTAATTGCTGCGTCAGCGTGGCTCGTTGGCCAAATGGTGTGGGGGGTTGCATACGATAAACAGCAAGTCACGCGTTGGACACCTATTCATACTACAAATAACACCCATTCATCGAATCCTAATCAAGGTCAGCAGCAAGCGGTGAGCCGTTTGTTAGACGCGCACCTATTTGGTCGTTACTCCCAGCAAACGGTCGCTAAGCCCGTTGCTGCGAAGGTGGTGGATGCGCCAAAAACACGTTTGAACTTAGTGTTAGTTGGGGCGGTATCGAGTTCGGTGAGTGAAAACAGCTTAGCGGTGATTGCCAATCGTGGTAAGCAAGCGACTTATGGTATTGGTGAAACCATTGAGGGCACCCGAGCTATCTTAAAAAGCGTACTGATAGATAGGGTTATTATTGAAAACCAAGGTCAGGACGAAACCTTGATGTTAGAAGGCGTGAAATACAGCAAGCTTTCTCAAACTCAGCCGCAACGACAAGTCGCGGCGAACTCGTCAAGCAACAAAGCCGGCCCAACTGCGGGCCAATTAGAGCAGATTCGCCGTGAGATCACGGAAAACCCACAAAAAATCATGCAATACATTCGCCTTTCTCAGGTAAGAAAAGACGGCAAAGTGATGGGCTACCGGGTTGGCCCGGGCAAAAACCGTGAACTGTTTGATTCTGTGGGTTTGAAACAAGGGGACATCGCCACCCATATTAATGGCGAAGATTTAAGTGATCCTGCTGCAATGGGCAAGTTATGGAAATCGATTTCAGACTTAACCGAGTTAAATTTAACCGTTGAGCGAAATGGTCAGCAGCATGACATCTTTATTGGATTTTAACCTCGATGATCACAATCATCATGGGCGCATCAGGAGTAGCGTGTGAAGCGTTGGTTTAGCAAAAATAGTCGCTTTAACAAAAGCGTAGGATTTAGCAAAGGTACATTGCTGTTGGCAGGAAGCTTACTTTGCTCGCCATTAATGGCAAGCGAATTTAGTGCCAGCTTTAAAGGCACCGACATTAAAGAGTTTATTACTATTGTCGGGCGAAACTTAGAAAAGACCATCATTGTCGACCCAGCTATTCGCGGGACGATAGACGTACGCAGTTACGACGTTCTAAATGAAGAGCAGTACTACCACTTTTTCCTCAATGTTTTAGAAGTGTACGGCTTTGCAGCGGTTGAAATGGAGAACGGTGTATTAAAGATCATTCGTGATAAAGACGCCAAAACCGCCGCGATCCCGGTGGTGGGCAATGAGTCGCGGGTGGAAGGCGATGCGGTGATCACCCGTGTTGTTGCGGTGCGTAACGTGTCGGTACGTGAGCTTTCTCCTTTGCTGCGCCAGCTTAACGATAATGCGGGCGCGGGTAACGTAGTGCACTACGACCCTGCCAATATTATCTTGATCACTGGCCGCGCCGCGGTCGTGAATCGCTTAGCAGAGATCATCGAGCGTGTTGACCGCGCCGGTGACAAAGAGATCGAAGTGGTGGAGCTACGCAATGCCTCTGCCGCTGAAATGGTGCGCATCGTTGAAGCGCTGAATAAATCTGACGCCAAAAACGTCCCAGCTTTCTTGCAGCCTAAATTAGTGGCCGATGACCGCACCAACTCGGTGTTGATCTCGGGCGACCCACAAGTGCGTAAGCGCCTTAAAAAGCTCATCGAGCAGCTTGATGTTGAAATGGCATCAAAAGGCAATAACCGCGTGGTGTACCTAAAATACGCCAAAGCAGAAGATATGGTCGATGTGCTAAAAGGGGTGTCTGAGAACCTGCAAGCCGAAAAGCAGAGCGGCAGCAAATCCTCCTCGCAAAAACGCGGTGAAGTGATGATCTCGGCGCACACTGGCACCAACGCCTTAGTCTTGACCGCGCCGCCAGATATCATGCGCGCCCTTGAAGAGGTGATTGCCCAGTTAGACATTCGCCGTGCCCAAGTCTTGATTGAAGCGATGATCGTCGAAATGGCCGAAGGCGATGGCGCGAATTTGGGTGTTCAGTGGGGGAATATGAGTACGGGAGCGGTGATCCAATACTCCAACACTGGTGCGCCAATCGGTGGTGTGATGGTGGGGTTAGAGAAAGCCAAAGACACGACTAAAGAAGAAACTTATTGGGACAGTACTGCTGGCGCATATAAGACACGAGAGATTACTGAAAAAGGCGATTATAGTGCCCTTGCGACGGCTCTAGGCGGAGTCAAAGGCGCAGCAGTGAGCGTCATGATGGGTGACTGGACCGCATTGATCAGCGCCGTCGCCAGCGACTCCAACTCCAACATTCTTTCCTCACCGAGCATTACTGTGATGGATAACGGCGAAGCCTCTTTCATTGTCGGTGAAGAAGTGCCCGTGATCACTGGTTCTACCGCGAGCTCAAGCAACAGCAACCCATTCCAAACCGTCGAGCGTAAGGAGGTGGGTATTAAACTTAAAGTGGTGCCGCAGATCAATGAAGGTGATTCGGTTCAGTTGGTTATCGAACAGGAAGTCTCAAACGTACTTGGTCCTCAAGGTGCGGTTGATGTACGTTTTGCCAAGCGTCAGCTCAATACCTCGGTGATGGTACAAGATGGCCAGATGTTGGTATTAGGCGGCCTGATTGACGAGCGTGCCCTTGAGAGTGAGTCCAAAGTCCCACTGTTAGGTGATATTCCTGTGCTGGGGCATCTGTTTAAGTCCACCAGTACTCAGGTTGAAAAGAAAAACCTGATGGTGTTTATTAAGCCAACCATTATTCGCGATGGCGTGACCGCCGATGGGATCAGCCAGCGTAAATACAACTACATTCGCGCCGAGCAGCTCTACAAAGCTGACCAGGGCTTGAAGTTGATGGATAACTCTAACATTCCGGTGTTGCCGAAGTTTGGTGATGACATTCAACACCCTGCGGAGATCCAAGCCTTTATCGAGCAGCTGGAGGCCAAGTAATGGCAGATGTTTTAGTGGTGTCTGGCAGTTATATTCGGCTGCCCTTTGCCTTTGCTAATCGTCACAAAGTGGCGATGGAGAGCCCAGAGCAAGCCGAGCAGATGCCCAAGTTGTATTATGTCGCGCCGCTAAACCTAGCCACGCTGACCGAAGTGCGCCGTGTTAGCCAAGGCGCCTTTCATCCGGTCGAGCTTAGCTCCGATGCGTTTGATGCTAAGCTCACCGAGCTTTATCAGCGCGACTCGTCTGAAGCGCGTCAATTGATGGAAGACATTGGCGCCGACAACGACGACTTTTTCTCCCTCGCGGAAGAGCTGCCACAAAACGAAGACTTATTAGAATCTGAAGACGATGCGCCGATCATCAAATTGATCAACGCCATGCTCGGTGAAGCGATCAAAGAAGGCGCCTCGGATATCCACATCGAAACCTTTGAAAAAGCGCTCTCGATCCGTTTTAGGGTCGATGGTGTGCTGCGCGAAGTGTTGGCCCCAAGCCGAAAGCTAGCCCCGCTTCTGGTATCGCGGGTGAAGGTGATGGCGAAGTTAGATATTGCGGAAAAACGCGTGCCACAAGATGGGCGTATTTCTTTGCGTATCGGCGGCCGCGCGGTGGATGTGCGAGTTTCGACCATGCCATCTTCTCACGGTGAGCGCGTGGTAATGCGTCTTTTAGACAAAAATGCCACTCGTCTTGATCTGTATAGTCTGGGGATGACACCGAGCAATCACACCAGTTTCCAAACATTGATCAAAAGGCCACACGGCATCATCTTGGTGACCGGTCCGACCGGCTCGGGTAAATCGACCACCCTATATGCAGGCCTTCAGGAGCTCAATAGCACCGAAAGCAACATTTTGACGGTGGAAGACCCGATCGAATTTGATATCGACGGCATTGGCCAAACCCAAGTGAACCCGAAAGTCGACATGACCTTTGCCCGTGGCTTGCGTGCGATTTTGCGTCAAGACCCGGATGTGGTGATGGTCGGCGAAATTCGTGACCTAGAAACCGCGCAAATTGCGGTGCAAGCCTCGTTGACGGGCCACTTAGTGATGTCGACCTTGCACACCAATACCGCCGTGGGGGCGATCACCCGTTTACGCGATATGGGGATCGAGCCATTTTTGATCTCCTCGTCGCTGCTTGGCGTACTCGCCCAGCGCTTGGTGCGTACCTTGTGCGCCGACTGTAAGCAGCCATTTAGCGCCGATAACGAGCAGAAAAAACTGCTGGATGCCAGCGAAAGCGAAACCGTCACTCTGTATAAAGCGTGCGGCTGTGAAGCGTGTAATTACAAAGGCTACCGCGGCCGAACCGGGATCCATGAGCTGTTGGTGATTGACGACAGCGTTCAAGAACTCATCCATGGCGAGCATGGCGAACAGGCAATCGAGAAACACGTGCGCCGAAACACGCCAAGTATCCGCGATGATGGTCTGAGCAAAGTGCGCCAAGGTGTCACCACACTTGAAGAAGTGATGCGGGTGACCAAGGAAGCATAATGGCAGCATTTGAATACAAGGCATTAAACGCCAAAGGCAAACAGAAAAAAGGCGTCATCGAGGGCGATAACGCCCGCCAAGTCAGGCAAAAGCTGAAAGAGCAAGGGCTGATCCCGGTTGAAGTGGTGGAAACCAAAGCCAAAGCCGCCAAAGCCAGTGCCTCGGGTTTTACTTTTCAACGTGGTATTAGCACCAATGAGTTAGCGCTGATCACCCGTCAGCTCTCTACCTTAGTACAAGCTGGCATGCCGCTTGAAGAGTGTTTAAAAGCCGTTGCTGAGCAAACCGAAAAACCGCGTATTCGATCTATGTTAGTTGGTGTACGCTCTCGGGTGGTTGAAGGCTACACCCTATCGGATAGCCTTGGTGATTATCCGCATGTCTTCGATGATTTATTCCGCGCCATGGTAGCGGCGGGCGAGAAGTCGGGGCATTTAGATAAGGTACTCGACCGTTTGGCCGACTACGCTGAAAATCGCCAACAGATGCGAGCCAAGCTACAACAGGCGATGATTTACCCGGTTATGCTGACATTAATCGCCATCAGTGTGGTGGCATTTTTGCTGGCCACCGTGGTGCCTAAGATTGTCGACCAGTTTGTCCAAATGGGCCAAAAGCTGCCCGCCTCAACCGAGTTTCTATTGCTCGCGAGTAATTTTGTGCAAAACTGGGGCGTGGTGGTAGTAATGGCGATCGTCGCCTTATTCGTCATGCTGAAGGTCGCCTTGCGTAGGCCAGGTTTTCGCCTAGCGTGGGATAAGCGAATACTCACTTTGCCCGTTATTGGTAAAGTCGCACGTGGCCTTAACACCTCTCGATTCGCCCGCACCTTGTCGATTTGTACCTCAAGCGCCATTCCATTGCTCGACGGCATGAAAGTGGCGGCGGATGTGATGAGCAACCAGTACGTCAAAGAGCAAGTGCTGGTGGCGGCTGAAAAAGTACGCGAGGGCGCCAGCCTGCGAAAATCGCTCGAACAAACCAAATTGTTCCCACCTATGATGCTGCACATGATCGCCAGTGGCGAACAGAGTGGCGAACTCGAGCAGATGCTCACCCGCGCTGCCGACAACCAAGACCGCGATTTTGAGTCTTTGGTTAACATGGCGCTTGGTATTTTTGAACCTTTACTGATCGTCTGCATGGCCGGCGTGGTGCTGTTTATTGTCGTCGCCACCTTGATGCCGCTGCTTGAGTTGAATAACTTGGTGTCGGGGAATAGTAAGAGGTGATTTTGAAGTGCTAAAGGCGAAGTACGAAAAGCGAAGTAGGAGACAAGAGCTAAAAGCTAAGATATAAGAACTTAGAACTTCGTATTTCGTACTTCTCATTTCTATTTAAGTTTTTTCAGCACCGCACAGTTTCAAAACGCGTTGCTTTTCGTTTGGAGGAAAAATGGTTAACAAAACTAATAAAAAACAGTCTGGCTTTACCCTACTGGAAGTGATGGTCGTTGTGGTTATTTTGGGGATTTTGGCAAGCTTTGTGGTGCCTAACTTATTAGGCAACAAAGAGAAAGCCGATCAGCAAAAAGCGATCACCGACATTGTGGCGTTAGAGAACGCATTGGACATGTATAAGTTGGATAACAGCGTTTACCCAACCACAGACCAAGGTCTAGATGCGTTAGTGTCTAAGCCATCAGCGAGCCCAGAGCCGCGTAACTACCGTGATGGTGGCTACATTAAGCGTCTGCCGAATGACCCATGGGGCAATGAGTACCAATACCTAAGCCCGGGTGATAACGGCAACATTGATATCTTTACCCTTGGCGCGGATGGTCAAGAAGGCGGTGAAGGCGTGAAAGCAGACATCGGCAACTGGAATATGCAGGACTTCCAATAAACGATTAACGCTCCGTGGTTCGGAGCGTTATCGGGCAGGTTATGCGATTATCGCAAAAGGGTTTTACCCTCATTGAAATCATGTTGGTACTGGTACTGCTCTCGTTGAGTGCGGTAGCGGTGATCGTGAGCCTGCCAGAAAGCAAACAAGATATCGCCAATGAGCAAGCCAGTCGTCTTTATCAGCGTCTGCAACTGCTCAACGAAGACGCTGTGCTCAATGGCCAAGACTATGGCCTATGGGCTGACGAGGTGAAGGGGCGATATCACTTTATGTATTTGAGCCTTGATGGCTGGAAAAAAATTGACGATAACCCGACCTACAGCGAAGTGGAGTTAGAGCCAGAGATGGCGCTGACGCTGCGGATTGGCGACAAAGCGTGGGCCAAAGATGATCGTCTCTTTGAGCCGGGCAGCCTGTTCGACGATGATATGTTTGCCGATGAAGAGAAAGAAAAGAAGTTGCCGCCACCGCAAGTGATGGTGCTATCGAGTGGGGAAATGACCCCGTTTGTGTTGTCATTTTTCCCTAATGTTGGTGACGAAGACAAAGATGGTTGGCGAGTCAAAGTCTCAGAGGCTGGGCTGATTTCCCTGCGCCGACCGGGAGAGAGTTTAGACGAGGATGACAGTGATGATCGCTAATCGTCCCCGTAGTTGTGCCCCGACGCGTCAGCGCGGGATGACATTGATCGAAGTATTGGTGGCGCTGGCGATCTTTGCTACCGCTGCCATCAGCGTGGTGCGCTCGGTGAGTCAGCACATTAATACCTTAGGTTATTTGGAAGAAAAAACCTTCGCGGCGATGGTGGTGGATAATCAAATGGCCAAAGTGATGCTGGGTAAAGCGCCGAAATCGGTCAAAAAAGGCCATAGCGAAATGGCCGGGCAAACTTGGTACTGGCAAGTGAAACCGATTAAAACCGGCATGGGGATCATTAGCGCGGTCGATGTCTCGGTTGGCAAAGACAAAACCTATAACACTACGTTAGTAACGGTGCGCAGCTATGTCTCACCGTAAGTTCGCGCAAGGTTTTACCCTCATCGAGGTGTTGGTGGCGATCACGGTATTTGCCAGCTTGAGTTTAGCGGCTTATCAAGTGGTCAATCAGGTTCAACTGAGCAATGCCCAGTCATTAGAGAAAACCGCTCGCCTGCAGGAGCTGCAACGAGCGCTGGTGTTTATGGATAACGATTTTCGCCAAATGGCGCTACGCAAAACCCGTAGTGGTGGCGACGCGCCGAGCGACAAACTGCTGCAATACGATGACTACCTATTGGACTCCGATGGCAAAGGGGTGATTTTCTCTCGCTTGGGTTGGCAAAACCCTCAGCAGATCTTCCCGCGCGGCGAAGTGACCAAAGTCGGTTATCGAATTCGCAATGAAAAATTAGAAAGAGTCTGGTGGCGCTATAGTGATACGCCAGCGGGTCAGAAGCCGCTTTCAAGGCCGGTGCTTAGTCAGGTTGAATCGATGAGTATGACCTTCTTTGATGGTAGTGCCTGGGTTAAAGAGTGGAACAAGCCTAAGCAGTTACCGGGCGCGGTGTCGATGGTGTTAACCCTCAAAGATTATGGTGACGTTGAGCGCATCTATTTAACCGTCGCGGGTGAGCTTCAAGACAGCACCAGTGACGACAGCGCTGAAGCGGGGGGCAGTTAGATGGCCGTAGTGAGGCGAAAAGCCGCCCGAGCAAAGCAGTCTGGAGTGGCGCTGATCGTGGTGTTGCTGCTATTGGCTGTGATGACCGCCATCGCCGCCAGTATGTCTGAGCGGCTGTTTACCAACTTTAAGCGTGCCACCAGTCAGCTTAATCATCAGCAAGCCTATTGGTATAGCGTGGGGGTGGAAGCTTTGGCGAAAGTTGGCATCGAGCAGAGCTATAAAGATAACGACACCATTAATTTAAGCCAGCCATGGGCGATTGAAGAGCAGCAATACCCACTCGATTACGGTGATGCAATAGGTAAAGTGGTTGATAAGCAAGCCTGCTTTAATCTTAATGTGCTCGCGAGCGTAAAAAACAATGGCGCTGATAGCCAGAGCCCATTTTTGGTTAAAGTATTGCGCTCTATGCTTGAGCAGCAAGGCGTGGAGCCGTATCTTGCAGAAGTGATTGCTGATTCGAGCTGGGAATTTGTCGACAGCAACACCAGCGTGCAATCTAATTCGGGCGTCGAAGACAGCACGTATGAAGGCATGCAGCCACCATATCTCGCGCCGAATAGCCTCATGGCAGACAGCAGTGAGTTTAGAGCGGTGAATCAAGTGACGGGCGAGGTCATGCAAAAAATGGCGCCACTGCTGTGCGCTTTGCCAAGCCAGGAGTGGAAGCTGAACGTGAATACCATTGGAGAAGAGCAGTCTGCCATTTTGGTGGCGTTATTTCAGCCTTATTTGAGTGAGCAAAACGCCAAAGAGTTGATTAACAATCGCCAATACGATGGCTGGCAGAGTGTGGACGATTTCCTCTCTGAAGCGGTGATCGCTTCGGTGGATAAAAAAGCCCAGACCCAAGCAAGAAATTATCTGTCGGTAGACAGTCACTATTTTGAAGTTGATGCGCAGATCTTAGTGGAACAATCGAGAGTAAGGCTGCGTAGCCTGCTTTATAGCAAGGATAAAAAGCAAGCGACGGTTGTCCGTCGCCGTTTTGGAGGAATGAGTGAGCGAGTTTCTGACCGTCAGACTAAGTAGTCAAGCAAACGAGCCAATTCAATGGTTAGTCTGGTCTGCGAGCCAACAAGAAGTGATCGCCAGCGGCGAGCTGCAAGATGCCGAGCAGCTGTCGCAACTAAGTGATTACGCCAAGCAGCGTCCAACCATTTTATTGTTGCCAAGTAGCCATGTGTTACTCAAGCAAATTGAGGTTCCCGCGGGCGCGTCGCGTCAACTTGGCGCCATGTTGCCATTTTTGGTCGAAGACGATGTGGCGCAAGATGTCGATGAGCTGCACTTTAGCGTGCTAGACAAATCAGCAGGGCAAGCCTCGATCGTCGCACTGAATAAGGCCTATTTAAGCGACTGGTTGGCCAAGTTTAAGCTGCACGGGCTAATGGTGAAACAAGTGCTCCCTGACTGCTTAGCCCTACCTTTATTGGATAATCAAATTTCGGCGTTGCAGTTGGGCGAACAGTGGCTGTTTCGCACTCAAGCGTATCAAGGTTTCTCATTAGAGGCCGACTGGCTGGCTGTGTTAGATGACCACAGCTGGGCAAGTGCGTTGCCGCAACCCGTTGCCAGCCACGATAGTGATGAAGATGAGCCAGTTACGTCACAAGTGACCATTACCGCCTTTACTCCGCTTCCCGCAGAGCATGAGCAGCTGAGTGGAAACTGGCAGCTTGGCGAGCCTGAGCTGGTGATGGCGATGCTCACTAAAGGGGCATTGGACAGCAAGGCCAACCTGCTCACAGGGGAATTTAAACCGACCTCTTCTTGGTTAAAGCACTGGAAAGTCTGGCAGAAAGCCGCCGTGGCGGCGGTGTTCTTGCTGGTGGTGATGGTGGCGCAAAATTGGCTACAAGTACAAAGCTATGAAGCGCAAGCGGCGCAATATCGCGCTGAAAGCGAGCGTATTTTTAAACAGATCTTCCCCAATAAACGTAAGATCCCAACGATAAGTTACCTCAAAAGACAAATGAACGACGAAGCGTCACGTTTGTCTGGCCAAGGCAGTCACGACTCCTTACTGGTTTGGTTGGCGCAATTGCCACAGTCTTTGGCGAAAGTGAAGTCTATGGACGTGGTCAGCGTGAAATACGATGGCGCACGGGGTGAAATTCGTATTCAAGCCAAAGCTGATGATTTCCAATCTTTTGAAGCGGTTCGCAGCGAGTTAAGCGAGCAGTTCGAGGTGGAGCAAGGCCAGCTTAACCGCAATGGCAAAGAAGTCTTTGGTAGCTACGTGATCAGGAGAAAACCATGAATCAAGTTATCGCTTGGTGGCACTCTATCTCGCAGCGTGAGCAGCGCTTAGTGCTGGGCTGCTCAATTTTGATGCTGTTTGGCGCGCTCTATTGGGGCGTGGTGGCGCCGCTGGATCAGCGAGCAGAAGATGCGCGAGCGCGGATTAACAGTGAAAAGCAGCTGTTAACTTGGGTGAAAAACTCAGCCAATAGCATTACCGCGTTGCGCGGTACGACAGGGGGCACAGCCCAACCGTCTGCTCAGCCGTTAAACCAGGTAGTGTCGTCAACCACCGGGCGCTTTAAAGTGGAGCTTATCCGCATGCAGCCCCGTGGAGAGAGCTTACAAGTTTGGATTCAGCCCGTTCCCTTTAATCAACTGGTGAACTGGCTGGCTTACATTAAAGCCCAGCAAGGTATTGAGGTTGAGTTTCTCGATATTAACCGTACAGAAACGCTTGGTCTGGTAGAAGTCAACCGGCTGCAGCTGAAGCGAGGCGAATAAATGAGAGCGGAGTTAGTCTGTTGAAACGCATTATTGGATACATTTCGGTTTTTTTATTGGTGTTGTTGGTCAGCTTAATCGCCCACTTTCCCGCGGGCTTACTGGTTGATCAGATGCCCAAAGTGCGCGGCTTAAGCATAGCGGGCGTTCAAGGCACCATCTGGCAAGGCAGCGTCCATAACGTGCAGTGGCAAGACCGCAGTTATGGTCAGTTGAGTTGGGCGTTTCAGCCTAGCCAACTGGTGAAAGCGAAACTGGAATATCAGCTGCGCTTTGGCCGAGATAGCAGCATTAAGTTAACCGGTAAAGGTAACGTTGGGGTGGGGCTATCGGGTTTTTATGGCGAAAACATTCTCGCGTCGATGCCTGCGGAAAATGCGTTAAGTTACGCAAAACTGCCAGTGCCACTTACCGTTAGCGGCCAATTGGAACTGGCCATCAAGCAAGTCGAATACGCTGCGCCTTGGTGTAAGAGCGCAACAGGTAGCGTGGTTTGGAATCCAAGCCAAGTGAGCTCGCCGCTAGGGACGTTAGAGTTTGGTCCGCTCATCAGTGACATCACCTGCCAAGACAGCCAACTGATTGCTAAAGGCGGCCAGCAGAGTGACCATGTGAGCAGTGAGTTTGAAGCGAGCTTATCGCCTGATTTTCGCTATCGTGCCGATGGTTGGTTTAAACCAGGCGCGACTTTCCCTCAAACGATGGCAGGTCAGTTGCAGTGGTTGGGTTCGCCGAACAACCAAGGGCAGTACAAACTAAATTACGCCGGTCGGCTATAATTTCGTAAACTTACCGTTTTATTTCGCCCTAGATGAGGTAAATACTTAGCTAGGGCGTTTTATTACTCGGTAAGTTCAGAGTCCAACGCATTGTCTCTTTAGCAACCACTTCGTCATGAATTTGCGTTTCAAGATAACGCTATTTTAATTACTGTCATAAAACTTACAGTAACTTGTTTGACACTCGCTGTGCTGGCGATTTAAGCTAACGATGACATTAAAGGGCTAGGATGGAAAAATGCATAAGTTTTACAACCGAAAAAAAGAGCTTGCTGCTTTAAGAGTCATTTCTAAGAACATAATAAAGACCAAAGGCCAACTCAGCGTAATGGTGGGGCGGAGACGCGTAGGCAAAACTCGGTTGATTAATGAAGCTTTTGATAAAGGCGATGGCCAGTTCTTGTATTTGTTTGTTAGCCGGAAAAATGAGAGTTCGCTCGTAGCTGAGTTTACCGATATCATCAGTGACAAGTTAGGGGTTAAGTTCTTCCAGCCACAATCGCTTAGAGAGATCATTGATTTTCTGCTCGATTATGCCAAAACACAGCCATTAACCGTTGTTATTGATGAATTTCAAGACATTGACATCGTCAACCCGAGCCTCTTCTCTGACATCCAAAATCTATGGGATACCAACAAGCGAGAGGCAATGCTGCATCTTGTTTGTTGCGGTTCGCTTTATAGTATGATGACGAGAATATTTAAAGGAAAAGACGAACCGCTCTTTAATCGTGACGACCGATTTTTTCAAATTCAGCCTCTTCAGCCTTCCTATATTGCTGCGGCCATGCGTGATAATCACCAGTTTAACGCTGAAAATTTACTTACTTGGTGGTGCTTGTCTGGTGGGATCCCGAAGTATCTAGAGTGGTTAATTCGGTTCTCTTCAGACAACGTTCCTTTATTTGAGTCAGTGATCTCTGAGTTCTCCCCTCTAACCAGAGAAGGAACTCACCGCCTAGTTGAAGATTTTGGTTCTGAGCATCGGGTTTACTTTGATATCTTGGGTGCCATTTCCAAAGGCCATACAAGTCGATCTCGCATAGAAAACTTCCTCAATATAAGTGTGGGTGTCTATTTAGAAAAACTGGATGACATCTTTAATGTGATCACCAAAATGCGTCCTATCAGCTCAAAAGAGACGTCGAGGGACGTTCGATATGCTATTTCAGACCCATTTCTTAATTTTTGGTTTCGGTTTATTCATTCGAACAGAAGTGCCGTTGAGATGGAAAACTATGAATATATAAGGCGACATATAGAGCGTGATTTTGAGGTTTATTCCGGTCTTGAATTAGAGTCTCTGTTCAAAGCTATTCTTGTCGAATCAAAACAATTTGGCCGCATCGGTGGCTATTGGGATGCAAAGGGGCACAATGAGATAGACATTGTAGCCATCAATGACCTCGACAAGGAAATACTGATTGCCGAAGTTAAACGCAGACAAAAGCGGTATAGCGAAGCGAAACTGATTGAAAAGTCGCATAGTTTATTGAAAAAATTAAATTTGAACGGGTACAAGATTGTGTATCGAGGCTTTTCATTAGATAACTTAGTCGATGTGATGGATGAATATCACATGCAAACTAAATAGCTACTTAAGCGATAAGATGGAGCAAGCATGGCAAAGCAAAAAAAGCCTGAAATTTTGGCTACAAAAGCGGTAGCTCAATCTAAACTGTTTACTATAGAGGCGTTAGATTTACGTTTTTCGAACGGCGAAGAGCGTACCTATGAAAGGATGAAACCGAGCGGCCGTCATGCCGTGTTGGTGGTGCCAGTGACCGAGCAGGGTGATTTATTACTGGTACGAGAGTACGCAGCAGGTACAGAGCGATATGAGCTCGGCTTCCCAAAAGGATTGATAGACCCAGGAGAAACGCCACTAGACGCTGCCCAGCGTGAGCTTAAAGAAGAGATTGGTTTTGGCGCGCATAAGTTGGTAGCACTCAAAGAAGTGGTGTTAGCCCCTTCGTATTTTTCTAGCCGCATGACGCTATTTGTTGCTCAGGAACTCTACCCTGAGTCGCTACAAGGTGATGAGCCTGAGCCATTACAGTTGGTACGCTGGCCACTGCAACAAGCCGATGAGCTACTGACTCACCTTGATTTTAGTGAAGCGCGCAGTATCAGCGCATTAGTGTTAGCGCAACGCTATTTAGCTCAAGCGGCAGAGTAAGGAGTATAAGATGGCGCAAGACTTTTCTTATCTGATCCCAGAGACCATCCAAATCGCGCGAGCGGCGGGGAAGTTGATCCTAGAGATTTATCAAAACGGCCAATATGACGAGTACACCAAAACCGATGAAACCCCGGTCACCAGTGCGGATATCGCCGCTCATGATCAGATCATCGATCAATTAAGCGCGCTAACGCCCGAGATCCCGGTGTTATCGGAAGAAGACGCCGACATCAGTTTAGCGTTGCGCTCACAGTGGCCGCGCTATTGGTTGGTCGACCCACTGGATGGCACTCAAGAATTCATTGCTCGCAGCGGTGACTTTGCCACGATCATTGCGCTGGTTGAAGACAATCAGCCAATCATGGGGGTAGTGTATGCCCCTGTCTCTGGGGTTACCTATTATGCCTATAAAGACCAAGGTGCGTGGAAGATCTCCGGTTTCGATGAAAGCGTGCCGATCTCAACTTATAAGCACGGCCCAGATAGTAATTCAATCGCGATGGCCATCAGCCGACGCCAAGATCTGAATAACATCACCAGTCGCCTCTCTTCAGAGTGGAATTACGAAATGATGCCCCTTGGCTCTGCAGCGCTCAAAGCCTGCGTGGTTGCCGAAGGTGCCGCTGACTGCTATCTACGTTTAGGCCCCACCGGTGAATGGGACACCGCCGCCACCCAATGCATCGTGACCGAAGCAGGCGGGAAAATTCTCAACACTAAGCTTGAGCCGCTGTCTTACAACCAACGCGAAACACTCGAGAACCCAAATTTTATCGTGCTCGGTGACGCCGAACTGCCGTGGAATGAAATCTTGGTGCGAGGGTAGGGAAGAGTACAGAACGGACGTTGTCCGCGAGAATACAGAATTCGCTGCGCTCACTAGAAACAAAAAGCCAGAGCAACGCTTCATTGCTCTGGCTTTTTTATTTTGCTCTTATCTAGCACTTAGCACTTAGCACTTAGCACTTAGCACTTAGCACTTTTAGTAATACGAGTGCTCACCACGGTCATGCTCTGTCGCATCACGTACCGCGGTCAGTTCACCTTCAAACTGGTTAAGCAGCTCTTTCTCGATGCCTTCTTTTAGAGTGACATCGACCATAGAACAACCGTTACAACCGCCGCCGAAGGCTACGATAGCAACGCCATCGTCGTTGATCTCAACTAGGCTAACGTGGCCGCCGTGGCCGGCTAGTTGTGGGTTCACTTGAGTCTGGATGGCGTAATCGACGCGCTCCATCAGTGAGGCATCATCCGCTACTTTCTTCATTTTCGCGTTTGGCGCTTTAAGAGTGAGTTGAGAACCCATTTTGTCGGTTACGTAGTCGATCTCGGCATCTTCTAGGAAAGGAAGGCTAAGTTCGTCAACAAAGGCAGACAAAGACCCAAATGTAAATTCGGTATCGCTGGCTTCTACTGCTTCTGGTGGGCAGTAAGATACGCCACATTCTGCGTTAGGGGTTCCTGGGTTTACCACAAAGACACGGATATTGGTGCCTTCAGGTTGCTGTTCTAGCAGCTTTGAAAAGTGAGCTTGAGCATTTTCAGTAATGATAATTGAATTCGACACGACTAATACCTGAGTGTTTTTGTAAACTATTGGCTTTATTTTACTCCAGTCACCAATTCGATCCAGTGTTTTTGCCATTTAGGCGAGCAAGTCACGATTTATCGCTTGGTTCTGGAGTGCGGCATATGCAGTAAATATCGATTTTTTCCACGCCAACATCAAGTAATAATTGGCATAATTGTCGGATGGTACTGCCTGTGGTCACCACATCATCGACAATTGCGACATGGGTGTGACTTGGTTGCTGGGCGAGTTTGAAGGCTTTGAGTAGGTTTACTTTACGCTCGGCTTTGCTCAATCCTCGCTGAGCATGGGTTGAGCGAACGCGTTTAAAGAGTCCCGCTTGGTAAACGGGGCGAGGGGCTAAGCGGGCGCATAACGCTTTGGCTAAATGGTCGCTTTGGTTATAACCCCGATATATTCGCCGTCGCCAGTGCAGCGGGACGCAAGTGATAAGCGGAGCGGGCTGGTCGATACTCGGCGCGAGCAGCGCGGCTAGATCTCGTGCATACCAAAATTTATGCGCAAACTTCATTTGATGAATATAGTGGCTTAGCGGCGGTTGATAGTCACCAACGCAATACAGTCGATGCCAAGGGGGTGGCATAGTTAGGCATTGTCCGCAGCGGGGCGCGCTCTTTAGCATAGGTAAGCCGCAACATTCGCAGCGAGGCTGTGGCTCAAACAAGGTTAAGCAGTGTGGACACCAATGGCTGTCGACCTCGGTAAGTTCAATACCCAGACCACATAAATGACACTGCCCCTGAAACGCATGATGCAGCGTTTGTTTTAACCAATTCAACCCTAGCGTACTCCCATTTCGTCACTATCTTGATACTATTGAGCAGGTAGCCGGCAGGATTGAACCAGAAAAGTATCAAAGGAAGAGAGCATGACCGCAACGTTACATTGGCAAACCACAGGCCAAGGCCCAGACTTAGTGTTGCTCCATGGTTGGGGAATGAACGGGGCAGTTTGGCATCAAGTTGAAGCGGTGCTGGCCGAGCACTTTACCGTTCATATTGTCGATTTACCGGGCTATGGCCACAGTAACGAGTTTCCTTGCCAAGAGATGGACGCGATGGCGGCGCTCATTGTTGCTAGGGCGCCGAAGCAAGCCATTTGGCTGGGTTGGTCACTCGGTGGCTTAATTGCAACCCATATAGCGCTTAATTACCCGGATCGAGTCAATAAGCTCATTACTGTCGCCAGTTCGCCGAAGTTCGCCGCTGATAGGCCTTGGCGAGGCATTCAACCGAATGTACTCAGCGCTTTTACCGAGCAACTGGTGGACGATTTTCAAACCACGGTCGAGCGTTTTATGGCGCTTCAAGCGATGGGCAGCCCTTCGGCTCGCCAAGACGTGAAGCAGCTTAAGCAAGCGGTGTTGGCGCGCCCTTTACCTCACCAATCTGCGTTGCTCGCGGGGCTTAAAATGTTGGCCGATGTCGACTTGCGCGACGAGCTCGCTCACTTAACCATGCCTTTGCTACGCCTCTATGGTCGCCTTGATGGGCTGGTGCCAATTAAAGTGGCCACTGACGTGCAAGCCCTTCACCCACAGAGTGAGCATTTTACGTTTGGTGATTCATCTCACGCCCCTTTTATGACTGAGCTTGAACTGTTCTGTTTGCAAATTGTACAATTTGGCTATAAATAAAACAGCTTAGGTGCCGATAAGCTAGTTAGGTAACCTACAATAGTAGTAATAATAGTGTTGTGGTTACTGCGCTCTGTCTAACCGTTGTAATAGGCAGTTGGGCTGTTTCGCACCTTAGGAGGTTTGTTATGATAGTGAACCCGACCAGCGCCAGCGTGCCGCTGATCGCACCGTCAGTTAATCTGCAAACCGAACAAGCGGCAAGGGATAACAAAGTTCGGGAGCCAGTAACCCCAACGGTTCATCTGACAAAATCCAGCGCCGAGCGCCGCGCCACGCTTGAAGAAAAGCGTCGAAAACGCGCCGCCTGGAACCCGTCGGAGCACCCTGAATATGAGTTAGACCAAAACACGGAGTATCACGAACACCCCAAAGATACTCTAGAACGTCTGTTCGAGTTAATCGCTTTGCAAACGTACAGCGAAAAACAAGGCATGGGCTACACCATTCGCTTCAAATTGCCACTTGGTGTTCTCAATGCCGCTATCAGTGAAGGAAAAATGGCGCGCCGCCGCACCGTGATCAAATATCATTATGGTCACTCGGTTGCCCCTAATAACCCGTCGGAAGTGATAGCCGTTACGTAATAAGGGAAGTAAGCGTTCTAGATCGACTAGAGATAGGCACTAGAGCGCTACGCTTCTTGGGGCTAGATCGCTTCGCTACTAGAGACGAGACCGCTCCGCTACTATAAGAGAAAAAGCCAAAGCCCCCCCCCGCTCTTATAGTTTCTAGTAAGCGCAGTGCATTCTGTAATCTCAGGGCGCAGCCCGTCTCTGTACTCTAGTGAGCAAAGCGAATTCTTCTTTTCTCCCCCTCTTCTCTGTACAATACCCTCACATTCCACCAACTTACCAACGGCCATGTTTCAATCGCGACAAACCGACCAACAGATCATCTGGTATGACGATGCGCTTATCATCTCGCCAACCAGCGAGCACTTCAGTGGTGACTACTGGCAGCAAGCCGGAAAAGTACTCGGCAGCGCCCAAGGGCGAGGCACGACATGGTTTGTGCAGTTAGAGACGATTTCGGCCGCCTTAAGGCATTATCGTCGAGGCGGCTTGTTTGGTAAGTTAGTTAAAGATCACTACTGGTTTGCTGGTTGGGAGAACACCCGCTGCTATCAAGAGTTGATGCTGCTAAAGCATCTGCGAGAGTCTGGGGTGAACGTACCAAGACCGATTGCCGCCAGAGCCAAAAAACGCACGCTTTGTTATCAAGCAGACATCTTGAGCGAAAAGATAGCCAACGCCCGTGATTTAGTAACCATCTTGCAAGACTCGTCATTATCGGCCGAGATCTATCGCAGCATCGGCGCGCAAATCCGCCTGATGCACAATGCCGGGGTCAATCATACCGATCTCAACATCCACAACATCTTGCTCGATAGCGAATACAAAGTGTGGATCATCGACTTTGATAAGTGCCAGCAACAAAGCGGCGTCGAGTGGCAAGCCAAAAACCTAGACAGACTGCTACGCTCCTTTAATAAAGAACTGAGCAAACGGGCGATCCATTGGCAATTAAGTGATTGGCAGGCGTTGTTGGAAGGGTATCAGGGAGGCCAGCTTTGATTATACTTTTGCGTTTAGATAATTATCATATTGAGAGTAACGAGTAAGCCATGTCTTCAAAATCTATACCTTCAAGGGTAATGCTGCATATCTGTTTATCTAGTGGCTGGGGCGGTTTGGAAATGTATCCGATTCGAATTGGTTCGGAATTTTCAAAGCGAGGTTGGAAAGTGTTGGGGCTTTGCGTTGGCGGGTCTAAAGTCGCGCAAGGAATGCGGGGGCAAAATTTTGAAGTGATGGAGTTTTCGTCTAAGAAAGACGCTTTACTCAATCTACTTAAAATCAATCGCTGGCTTATTCAGCAGGGTGTAACGCATATTCATTGTCATAAGTCAGGAGATCTGTTGCTGGCTGCGATGTTAGGTTCTTTGCACTCTCGTAGAGTATTTTTTACTGAGCATATGGGCGGAAAAAGTAGTAAGAAAGATATCTATCACAAATGGATTTATCGTCATGTGGAACGCGTCTTTTCTATCAGTGATTTTACGCGTGAGAGAAACGTCAATAACTTACCTATAGCGGCAGAGAAAGTCACTAGACTTTGGTTAGGAACGAAAGAAGTTGAACCTATCCTAGATGATGAACATATCGCTCAGATACGCGCGGAACTGGGTGTTCCAACGGAAGCGAAAGTGATCGGAATGCTGGGCAGGATTGATACAGGTAAAGGGCAAGCTCAACTGCTTGATGCTTTTAACCTGATTGCACAAAGTGGCCATGATGATGCTCACTTGTTAATTGTTGGCGGATTAACCGCTGTTCAAGGCTCAGATGAAAACTTTGTCCGTTCGTTGCAAGGTAAGGTGTCTCAGCTTGGTTTAGAGGCGAGGGTGCATTTTTCTGGCTACAGAAGTGACACACCTCGAATGCTGGCGGCGATGAATATCGTGTGTCTGTTATCGAAAGAGGAGGCCTTTGGCTTAACTGTTATTGAAGCAATGATGGCTCAAAAAACAGTTGTAGGCTCAAATAGCGGCGCGATACCTGAAATCCTCGTTGATGAAGATTTACTTGTTACCTACAACGACTCACAAGCTATCGCTGCGAAGTTGATAAAGCTGTTAGATGGTGACAAATTAGCGGAAATTTCTGCGTCGATGAGAGCGCGAGCCTTGCAAGAGTTCTCGCTGCAAGGACATGTATCAAAACTTGAAGAGTGGTTGGTGGGGAAGAGCTGAGTACAGAATACAGAATTCGCTACCCTCACCAGAAACTAGAAGAGCAAAGAAGCATACCAAGGCACCACTTCTTTGCTCTTTTCTTTTATCGTCTCTAGTCGCGCAGCGGCCTAGCCTCTAGAAGGGAGCCTGAGACCGCTCTGTACTCTCTCAGGGCAAAGCCCGTCTCTGTAATCTACTCTTTTATTTCTTCTTCGCATTGGCAAACGCCGCCGCAAAGGCGCCACCCATCGCGCCGCCACCTGAGGTATCTTGGCGAGGCTGTCGGTTGGCTTGCTGGCGAGGTTTCTGTTGCTGGCGTTCGCCACCACTGCGCTGGCTACGGTTGTCTTGGCCTGGCTCGTCGGATAAACGCATGGTGAGGGCGATACGTTTACGCTGCACGTCCACTTCCATCACTTTTACCTTAACGATATCGCCCGCTTTAACCACCTCGCGTGGATCAGAAACATAGCGGTCGGTTAGGGCAGAAATATGCACTAAACCGTCTTGGTGAACGCCGATATCGACAAACGCACCGAAGTTCGCCACGTTCGACACGACGCCCTCAAGTACCATACCGATCTCTAAGTCAGATACCTTGTTGACGCCATCGGCAAAGGTGGCGGTTTTAAACTCAGGACGGGGATCTCGGCCCGGCTTGTCCAACTCTTTGATGATATCGGTGACCGTTGGTAAACCAAAAGTCTCATCAGTGTAATCAATGGCTTTTAGCCCCTGTAAGAACGCGCTGTCACCGATCAAACCCTGTACTTTTTTGCTGTTCTTCTCTGCAATGGCTTTGACGACCGGGTAGGCTTCTGGGTGAACAGAAGAGGCATCGAGTGGGTTTTTACCATCCATAATACGTAAGAAGCCGGCACACTGCTCAAACGCCTTTGGCCCTAAACGCGCCACTTTCTTTAACGTGGTACGCGCTTCAAAACGGCCGTGTTCGTCGCGGTAGTGAACAATGTTTTGTGCAATTGTGGTAGAGAGGCCCGCCACACGTGTTAACAGTGCTGCTGAAGCGGTATTGACATCCACCCCGACGGCGTTTACACAGTCTTCGACCACCGCATCCAGGCGTTTTGCTAGCATGCCTTGGCTGACGTCATGCTGGTATTGGCCGACACCGATGGCTTTCGGGTCAATTTTTACTAGCTCTGCAAGTGGGTCTTGCAGGCGACGAGCAATCGACACGGCGCCGCGCAGTGATACATCCATATTTGGAAATTCGTTGGCCGCTAACTCCGACGCGGAGTAAACAGACGCGCCCGCTTCGCTCACAATAATTTTTTGCGTGTTAAGGTTGGCGCGTTTAATGACATCGGCGACAAAACTGTCGGTTTCGCGTGAAGCGGTACCATTACCAATGGCCACCAAATCCACGTTGAACTGCTTGATCAGCGTCTCGAGTACATGAGCCGATTTATCGTACTGCTTTTGCGGAGGGTGAGGGTAGATGGTTTCGGTTGCGAGCACCTTGCCCGTTGAGTCGACCACTGCGATCTTAGAACCAGTACGTAAACCTGGGTCAAGACCCAGCGTGGCGCGAGGGCCAGCTGGCGCCGCCATTAATAAGTCTTTTAAGTTGGTGGCGAATACGTCGATGGCTTCGATTTCAGCGCGCTCTTTTAGCGCTGCCATCAATTCGGTTTCCATGTGCATCGACACTTTAATTCGCCATGCCCAGCTGATCACTTGTTTGCGCCATGCATCCGCTGGGGCTTGGCTTAGGTGAATGCCATAGTGATTGGCAATCAGCTCTTCACAGTAAGAGCCGCGTACGCCTTCCTCTTGGTTAGGATCGGCGTTCATGGCCAGTTGCAAAAAGCCTTCGTTACGGCCGCGCAGCATCGCTAAAGCGCGGTGGGAAGGGATGCGGCTTATCGCTTCGTTATGTTCAAAATAATCTTTAAATTTCTCGCCTGCTTGCTCTTGGCCTACGATAACCCGCGCGCTCAACTCGGCGTGTTTAGTGAGGTAAGCGCGAACTTTTTCCAGTAGGTTGGCGTCTTCTGCGATGCGCTCCATAATGATAGCGCGAGCGCCATCAAGGGCAGCTTTATTGTCGGCTATTCCTTTGTCTGCGCTGAGGTATTTTGCCGCTTCGCTTTCTGGCTCGGTTTGCGGGTGACTCCATAGCGTATCGGCGAGGGGTTCTAGCCCCGCTTCAATGGCGATTTGCCCTTTGGTGCGGCGCTTCGGCTTATAGGGCAGGTACAAATCTTCAAGGCGCGTTTTGCTGTCTGCGGCATTAATTTCTGCCGCCAGTTCAGGCGTCATTTTGCCTTGCTCTTCAATCGACTTAATAATGGTTTGGCGACGATCGCCAAGTTCACGCAGATAAGCCAAGCGACTGTCTAAGGTACGTAGTTGGGTATCATCAAGGCCGCCAGTGACTTCTTTACGGTAACGGGCGATAAAGGGAACCGTATTACCGTCATCAATCAGGGTAACAGCAGCGTTGACTTGCTCGGGGCGAACATTGAGTTCTTGAGCAATGGTTTGGCAGATAGCTTGGCTCATCCGTGGGATCTCATTTTTATATTAAGCGACATCCGCATTCGCGAATCGCTGGAAACATGGCATTGATATGGGGGCAAATGGTGATTTTTACAATCACCTAAAACTTCACCCCCAACTTGTTTGTTAGAGTTAACAAATATAAGTAAAAATAGTGTCAAAGCTAGCTAACTAGGCGAAACTTACACAAAAATAACTGCTCAAACCTTGCGACATTGATTGATTAGGAAAAAAGATGAAATTAAAACTCGCAACTCTTGTACTGACGACGATGTGCGCATTTGCTCCGCCGCTGGCACTGGCGAGCGACTTCACCACTCAGCAACCGGCTTATTCGCTGGATGACAAACTGGTACTTGGCCGATTAGAGAACGTCTATTTTTCCGATATCGAAGGGCTATCCACAATTCCATTTATGGCCAAAATAGACACCGGCGCCGACACGACCTCGATTCATGCCGATAACATTCATGTTGAGAGCTCGCACCCTAAATACCAAGGCTTGAAAGACTTGCCTTTGATGAAGCAAATCGTCGATGACTTAGGCGCGCTTGAAGAAGGCAGTGAATGGAAAATGCCATTCGATACGGCTCCTTCACGTGATATTCGTGGCGTAGTGCATTTTACCTTGCATCACCCCTACACCGATGAGCTGATCAAAGTGACTAGGCCGTTGGCTCGCATGAGCGTGATCCGCAGTCGCAGCAGTGATGAACCTATGTATCGACCGGTGGTCAGCATGCCTTTAACCATTGCAGGTCACACCGTTGAAACCGATGTGAACTTAACCGATAGAGGTC
>Ga0070725_10000283_pt1 | contig 38632 bp, 35 predicted proteins | sample tdDd002_FD_69781 | JGI IMG/M metagenome (GOLD analysis project Ga0070725, IMG submission 69781) | Marine sediment microbial communities from the Atlantic coast under amendment with organic carbon and nitrate - tdDd00.2 | ecosystem: Environmental > Aquatic > Marine > Coastal > Sediment | place... | reverse complement strand
TACTAAACTCAAACCATGATCTTGAAGCGCTTGAAAAGCAGTCGAAAATGTTGTGTAAGGAGATATGTGCACTTTGGTCTAAAACTGTGTTAAGGCATTTAGGCAAAAATGCATTTATAGATGATGAAGTAGAATGTTTGAATGAATCTAAACGTCGCGATCTAGGTAAAAATGCCCTCTTAGCTTATGGTACAACACTTATGACTCTTATTCTTTCAAAGAATAAAATCATAGTTATTAATATTGGAGATGGGGAACTGCTTGTTAAGTTTAAAGACAAGGAAGATGTAAAAGTTCTGAATCAAAGCAAACGCATAGGGAATGAAACGGAAAGTTTAGCCCTACCTTATGCCCATAGATACTATACTGTGAATACATATGATTCCAGTGATGTTATTGCAATACTAGCAGCTACGGATGGATATCCCAATTCTTTTAAACAAGAAAAGGGATACATGAAGGTTATTGATGATTTACTTCAAATAAAGAAGAGTCATGGGATAAAAGCCATACAAGATAATTTGGGAACATGGCTTGAAGACACTTCGAAAAACGGGAGCGGTGACGATATTACTGCATGTTTTGTTACGAATATTGCCCAATAAATTTGGAGAGATGACTTAAACTAAAAACAAAAATCAACTCAAAATAATATCCAGTCAATAAGTAAAGGTCTAAGGGATCTCCAAAAGAGAAAACCCTTAGACCTTTTTTATTGTACAAATGTTACTTGGCATATGCCGTTACGTCCAGCATAACCTTCTGTATGATTTAGTTTATTCCACTGGATCGGATGATTAAGCTTTTATATATTTGAATGTGTTTTTTATATCCAAGTGTTCAGCAGCACGTACATCGTACTTATATCTTTTAAATAGGACCTCCATGATTCGGCCTGTGAAAACTGTAATAATGATTGTTCCTATTCCAAAGTCACCACCAAGTAAGACACCACATAGAAAAACAGAGCTTTCGATGGTCGTTTTTACAGTAGCAAACCCTTTATTGGTTTTTTTTACAAGTTCCATAACAATGGACTCTCTAGGGCCTATACCTAAACCACACTTATAGTAAATGATTAATCCAAAACAGAACATAAATAGGCCGCTTATACACATCAAGAGCTGCATGGCAAGAGTGTTAGGGGTTGAGATGACATGCAGCTGTTCGATGATGTGAACCATAAACCCAATGACTGTTAAATCAAGTATTGTCGCTATACCAGGATAAATTTTTAAACTTAACATGAGAAGTAAAATGGCGAGCCCTATCAACTGGTTGGCGTGTCCAAATGAGATGTGTGTCACATTACTCACACCCATTGCAAAAGTGCTCCATGGATTCATGCCTAAGTCTGCTTTTAACATAAAAACAATTCCAAATGTAATAATAATGAATGATGCCAGTAACTTCATTAAACGCAAAGCCAAATTTATTGTATTTTCTTTATTGATCAAATTCATAAGTAGACCGCCTTTCTTTAATGACAATATACTACTATTGATTCCATGAGTAAAATGAATTATAGTGATCTTAAGCATTAACTTTGTTCATGATAAAGAAATAAGAATAATATAGATTGGTTAGGTGGCAGGCCATGTTAAAATATGAGATTTTCAGAGACATACTTGAAACAGGCAACTTTACAAGAACTGCAGAAAATATGAACTTAACTCAGTCCGCAGTTAGTCATGCAATGAAAAGTTTAGAAGAAGAACTTGGATTTGACTTGTTTATCCGAGGTAAAAAAGGGGTTGAAGTAACAAAAGCAGGTGTGGATATTAGACCCTTTGTCGAAACAGTACTCAGTGCCCAGCGAAGGTTAAACAACAAGGTAAATGCACTCAATGGAAAAGATGTTGGTCACCTGCGCATTGCCAGTTTGGGCAGTTCTTCAACCAGAGTCCTACCCAGTTTGATCAGTACATATAACCACTTGTATCCAGGCATAAAAATGACCTTCAAAGAAGGTGGATTAGATGAAATGCGAGATTGGTTAGAGGAGGACAAGGCGGATATTATCTTTTTAGTTCAAGAACTAATCACATCAGAAATGTATTCTGAGCCTTGTTTTGAAGATGAAATTCTGGCTTTGGTTCCTAAAAAATATAATATGGGAAACTTAGACGCTGTTCCTATCAAAATAATTGAAGAACATCCATTTATATTGTCATATGCACATCCACATAAATATATGCAAATACTATTTAAACGCAACAAGGTAAAACCAAACATCCAGTATAGCTTCAGTCTGAACAACACGGTTATGGCCATGGTTGAAGAGGGGCTTGGTATTTCAATGTTACCCGATTCGGTTATGAACAACTATAAATATGATTTTGATATATTGTCATTTGAAAGACCTATTATAAGAAAAATATCTTTGGTCACAAAAAAGGGGAATGAATCCAATCCCCTAGTTAAAGCATTTTTTGATGTAAATCGAAATCGTACTACATAGATTGTTTTAGTTTCTCCGTTTCTTCAAGTATATCTTTTCGAAGAATAAACATTCCAATAATGTTAGGTATGACTAAAATTGCTGTCGTTAAATCAGATAGGGTCCAAATGGTTGCCCAATCGACAAAAGCAGCTAAAAATACAACAAATACAAAGATGTACCTAAAATTAATTCTACCTCGGTCACCCCACATAAAGTTGGCACATTGTGCTCCATAATAACTCCATGCAACAATTGTAGTAAATGCAAAAAAGACTAGGCTTACAGTCATGGTTATCTGACCAATATAAGTTGGATCTTTAAAAGCCAGATCAAGTAATGCTTGTTCTGGACCATCCAAGGTGTATGCGCCACTAATAATAACAAGTAATCCAACTAAAGTGTTAATCACAAGGGTATCGATTACAACTTCAAGAACATGAACTAGTCCTTGCTTAGCAGGGACTTTGTTGTTTGCAGTAGCTGAAGCGATGGCTGCACTCCCTAGACCAGACTCATTAGAAAAAATACCTCTACGTGCACCGTGACCAATTGCATGACGGACTGCATACCCGGCACTACCAGCAGCTGCTGCTTCGAAGCCAAGTGCTGACCTAAAAATTAAAGTAAAGGCATGTGGGATATGTTGGGCTTGTCTTATAAGTAGATAAGAGCAACCAAATACAAACAATATAATAATAAAAGGCATTACAATTGATGCTATTCGAGCGATGCTTTTTAATCCCCCAAGGGTGATGGCACCCACTGAAAATGTGAGAACAAGTGCTGTAATGAACAGAGGCGTGTCAAATGTGTAAGTAAATATCTCAATAATACTGTGAACCTGTGGAAATGTTCCTATACCAAGGAGTATTCCAAACATTGCAAACAAAGCAAATATATTTGCCAGTAGTTTTGAGTTTGCACCATCGCGTAAGTAGTACATTGGACCACCTGAGTAGTACCCATTGCTCTGAGCTTGACGATAACGAATGGACAGAGTGGTTTCTGCGTATTTTAATGTCATACCAATTATTCCAACCACCCACATCCAAAACAGAGCACCTGGTCCTCCAAAGCGAATAGCTGTCAAAACACCAATAATATTACCAATGCCTATCGTGGCTGAAAGAGCTAAAGCTAATGTAGTAACGGGTGAAATACCTTGTCCGGGTAGTGGTGATCGATATGTCTTAGTTAAGTATGAAAGACTATAGCCAATATGTCTTTGTGGAAATGCTTTAAGCAGTATTGTGAAGTATACGCCTAAAAGTAAAAATAAGGTGGGGAGGATATAGGTCCAAACCACACTGTTAAATCCGTCGATAATAAGTAGTATATTAGTCATCGTTACCTCCAAACTCAGGAAGTTTGATTATAAATGCAGCCCCGTCTTTGTCTGGTAGACATTCTATAACGCCCCCAATTTTATGGACCTGGGTGTAGACAATTGAAAGGCCAAGACCGGTTTTTTGACCTAGAGGTTTTGTGGTATAAAAGGGTTCGAATATATGAGGTTTAACTGTTTCGCTAATTCCTTGCCCAAAGTCCTTGTAAATCAAGTTCACAGATTGATTAGATTTAAATGCGTTAATATGGACAGGATTGTCTGAGCGTGAAGGTGCATAACCGTGGTCCCGAGTATTGGCAACGAGGGATGTTATAATTTGCATAATGGTTGTTGGATAACATTTTACAAACATGTTTGGTTCAACAGTAACAGAAAAGTGCATGGTTGAGTTTTTAGCATCTGAAGAAATGATTTCTATATATTGTTTTACATATTCACCAAGGTCAAAGACGATATCGTTCCTCTCATTCTCGTGAACTGAAATTTCTCTAAATGTATTTAGAATATTTCTAGAACGTTTTAAACTGGACGTTGTTAAGTCAATTGCTTCGTTAAGCTTTTCTTTAGTGTCCTCTGAAAGGGAATCGTCTTTGTCTACAACGAACTCCATAAAACTTGCTGAAGACAAGGCGTTTCCGATGGGTGTATTTAAAGAATGTGAGACACCACGTACCAAGGTGTTAACAGCTTCCTGTTTTTGATCAAATGAAGAAACAATTCGAATTCGCATGTCGTCAAAACTTTTGGCGAGTCTGCCTATTTCGTTAGGGTTATTTAACAAATCATTACTCATTGGGGTGTGTAATATTTCATCTGCTGATCCTGAAACGTAGTCTGAAAACTTAGTTATTGGAGCAGTAATGAGTTCGGCAAGATTAAATGAAATATATATGCTAATAACGGTCCCAATTAAAATTAACATAATCATACGTGAGAAAAAGAGCGCACGAAATTCCTCGAATGAGATCAGGTCAACTGTGCTGTTAAGTCGGTCTGAACTGGTCGAGTACTCATAGAAACTTTCAACGTATCTAGTACTAAAGTTGAAAAGTATTAAACTTATAATGGTGGTTACGAAAATTGAGCTAAAGAGAATAGCTACAATGACTTGAATACGAATCGATTTTTTCATACCTTGAAACAAGTCCTCATCCCCCTTTCAGACTTATTTATAATTCATACCCGAATCCATTCACAAATATACAATTTAGTGTTATAATTAAACCAAACATACGTTCGTGTTTTCGCTTGGAGGAAAGATTATGGATCTTAGAAAGAAGATCGAAATCCTTGCGGAATCCGCAAAGTACGACGTTTCTTGTTCGTCTAGTGGCAGTGACAGGGCTTCAAAAAAAGGCATGTTAGGAGATACAGCCCTACCTGGAATTTGTCACACTTGGTCTGACGATGGACGTTGTGTGTCATTACTAAAAATATTATTGTCAAATGATTGTGTTTATGACTGTGCTTATTGTGTGAATCGACATAGTAATGATTTTCCAAGAGCATCATTTACACCTGATGAGTTGGCTGACATAACCATGAACTTTTACAGACGAAATTATATTGAAGGCTTGTTTTTAAGTTCGGCTGTACTTCACAATCCAGACTATACTATGGAGCTCATGCTTAAACTGGTAAAACGCTTGCGCTTGAAGGATCGATATAACGGTTATATTCATTTAAAAGCAATTCCAGGTGCGGACATGGCATTGATTCAAGAAGCAGGAAAATATGTGGATAGAATGAGTGTGAACATGGAGCTTCCTACTAATAAGGGTTTGAAACTCCTTGCACCGCAAAAGAAACAGGAACAGATTATTCAACCAATGCAGTTCATTCGTGACCGAATTATTGAGAATCGACACGATGGACCATCAGCTCAAAAAAGAGCTCTTTTGGGAAAAACAAATGTAATAGGGAATGGAAGTCTGGTCAGATATCAAAAAAATGCACAAGCCTTTATCCCTGCTGGGCAGACCACACAACTAATGATAGGTGCGACACCAGATACAGATTTGTCGATTATTCGACTCTCAGAAGCCATGTATGATCGCATGTTCATGAAACGCGTTTATTACTCTGCTTATATTCCGCTTGTGCAAGATAATGCCCTATTGCCTACGGAAGTAAAGGCTCCCTTACTACGTGAACACAGATTATATCAAGCTGATTGGTTGCTGAGGTTTTACGGTTTTAATGCCACTGAGTTGTTAACGAAAGAAAATCCAAATTTTGATCCTTTGTTAGACCCTAAGTGTAATTGGGCGATTAAGAACCTCCATTTGTTTCCAATAGAAGTGAATAAAGCAGACAAGGGATTTTTATTACGTATACCTGGAATTGGTCCTACATCTGCAAAGAGAATTATTGAGTCGAGAAAATTTGCATGGTTAGGTTTTGAAGATCTTAAAAAGATGGGTGTTGTACTAAAACGAGCTAAATATTTCATTCTCTGTAAAGGGAAGTACTATGGTCAAGTGGATATGGAAGAGCAGAAAATTAGAAACATACTTGCGCATGCTGATCCAGATTCACGTAAACATAGCCTAAATCAGATCTCCTTTATGGATCTGTATCCGAACGCTTTTGAAAAAAAGAGCCTTGAATTAGGAGGTTGGTAAATGTCTATTATCTATTTATATGACGGGACATTTGAAGGGTTAATTACCTCCATATATGATGGGTTTTATTCAAAGAAAAAACCATCCGCAATTATTAACACAGATTTCTACATTCCAACTTTTTTTGATGAAACGATTCAAGTATTTACTGACCAGATAAAAGTGGATAAGGTCTTGTCGGCAGTTCGTCAAAAGCTTGGTGAAGCAGTATTTCAAACCATGTTATATGCCTTTTTCTCAGAAGACGCCAATTTAGGAACAATACTATATCGTTTTGCAAAAGTTGCATTTAAAATTGGTCCGAACTGTTTAGAGTACAGGGCTCATGAGGATATAGGGCCTCTACTAGATTTACAAAGAAAGGTATCAAGAGAATCTCATTTGTTATTAGGGTTGATTCGCTTTGTAGAGTTAGAAAGCGGTTTGTTATACAGTCAATTCGAAGGTAGCTATGATGTTTTGACAATACTAGGCTCTCATTTCTTTTCGAGATTAAGCGGTGAGAAATGGATTTTACATGATTTAAAAAGATCAAAAGCGATAATCTGTAATGGGGAGTCCTGGTTTGTCCAAGATGTTGACGTACCTGCAGACATCTCTTTACATGAAAAAGAACTGCTCTTTCAAGATTTGTGGAAAACGTATTTTAAACACATTGCTATTCAGGAGCGGGTAAATCCTAAACTTCAGATGCAGAATATGCCTAAAAAGTACTGGAAGTATCTGATTGAGAAAAATGAAAATACCCATATGGGAAACCAAAACAAGTTGAAACTTTCATGAGTTAACTATCGCATAACTAGGGGATATTACTGTAAGAAAAACGTATAGCAAATTACTTTGCATAAAAATAACCGTGACCAATTTACTAATTGAATCACGGTTAAGTTTTGAGTTTTCAAGGAGGATGTCTGTTAAATAAATGCTGGTGTTTGAATGTACTATTCAATAACAAAATGTTCAATCAATTTCATTAACTCTTCAGCAAGACTGGCAATGTCTGTACCAGCTGCACTGATTTCTTCAAGTCTTGAAGTTTGTTCTTCTGTTGCAGCAGCCATTTCTTCCGTGCTCGCTGCATTTGTTTCTGTAACCTCTGAGACATCAATCAGTCTATTGTTGACCTCACTGGACATGTCTTTGAGTACAGTGGCGTCAGATACGTTAGCTACAATGTTGTCTGAGATCAGTACAACGGATTCTCTTATTTTTTCAAAAGCGTTTGAAGTCGCATTTAGGGAGTCTCCCTGTTGAATAACAAGTTCGTTAGTGAGCTCAACATCTTTTACAGATCGATCAACACTTGTGAGAATTTCCTGAATAAGTGCATTGATACTCAATGTTGCGTCTCCAGTTTGCTCTGCCAATTTCCTAACTTCTTCAGCGACAACAGCAAAGCCTTTGCCATGTTCGCCTGCGCGTGCAGCTTCGATTGCCGCGTTTAGAGCAAGGAGGTTTGTTTGTTCTGAAATGCTGGAAATGAGTTCAACAATTTCACTTATTTTCTCAGATTTCTCTGAAAGGGTATGAACCTCTTTACCAACTTCTTGAGATGCTTTAACGCTTTGGTCCATAATAGTCTTTTGGTTAGAAATGGTGTCTAAACCAGTTTCAACAGCTTCATTTGTAAGATTTGATAACTCACTAGAGTGGTTTAAACTTGTTTGCATGTCGGATGTTTTGTCAACAAATTGATTGACTTTTTCTTTAATAACAAAAGTTGCTTGAGATTGTTCTGTTGCACCACCTGCTAGGTCGGTGACTGTTTCCGCAATCTGATTTGCTGCCATGGCAGTTTCATTTGAGGCAGTCATTACAGCGTCTGAATCATTGGCAACTGTATGGCTTAACTCAATTATGTTTATCATCATATCTTGGAAAGTCCTGCGCATGTTGTTAATCGATTCTGCAATATGACCAAGTTCATCTTTGGTATGAACATCTATGTCATACCTTAAGTCTCCACCACTGATTTTTCTGAGTCCTTCATCAATTTTTTGAGTGGTTTTTACTATTTGCCTTGAGAGTGGAATACTGACAATTAAACTTAGAAGAATCGCAAGACCAGTTAGCATAATCATGTTTCTAACGATTTCTTTTTCATGATCACTCGCTTCAACTAATGCCTCATCAGTAAAGTTTTCAACCTCAACGAGTATTTCTTCCATGTGCTCAGCAAGTTGTATCCCTTCTTCCTCAACATCATGGGCTAATTTCGTAAATTCAGTGTATTTACCTGAATTAAGAAGTTCGAAAGCTTCATGTACATGATCTGAGAACACTATGTGTTGGTCCTTTAAGTCATAAATTGCTACTTTTAAATCTTCAAATTTTAATTTGTATTGTTCAGTGGTTGCATGGTCGACGCCGTGAGTAGCTATAACACTAGCATTTTCAAGTTGTGCGTCAGCGATGGCATCTAGGGTATCAAACTCATTTTCTAATTCAAGAATGGGGTGCTGTGCATTTTTATTATATTGAAGCTCAGTTGCAGCGCGGTATAGTTTTTCGAAAATTATGTCCTGTTTAAGTTGTGTGTCCGTTGCAATCGTCATAGCCTTAGTAAGGGGGATATCATCATAAGCTATTGACTCCAATTCCTTAGTTAAACTACTTAATCCTAAATATGTGGAACCTCCAATTAAAAGCATAAGCGCAATGAGTAGTATTAATAAACCATATAAACGACTCTGAATGGATAAATTTTTCATGAAATACCTCCTAAGTATTTACTTCTTATAAAATGTTTTCCCATTAACTCATTGTCTAATCTGAAATACGACTAAATTAATATTCTTTATAATTCCTTGCAAAGTGTATAAGTGAGTACATTGGGATGTTTTTCTAATTAGAATAATTTAGTATAATGGATTTACAGTGGAAGTAGGGAGTCGTGAAAGGGAGATCATGAGACATTCAATGATTAAAGGTGATGTTAACAAAACCTTACTAAATCTTGCTGGTCCAATGGTTTTAGGTATGTTGGGTCTGATTATATTTAATTTAGTAGATACCTATTTTGTGAGTTTGTTAGGTACAAATCAGTTGGTTGCATTGTCCTTTACTTTTCCAGTAGTTTTGGTCATAAATAGTATTGCTCTTGGAATTGGACAAGGAACCGCTGCTATGGTTTCCAGAGCGGCAGGAGCAAGTGCAACGGCTAAGTTAAAACAGTACGCAACTGAAAGCTTAACATTAGGCGTATGTGTTGTGGCTATATTTGTAATTATAGGCTTATTTACAATTGAGCCCTTATTTAATTTCCTTGGTGCGACAGAGCAAGTTATGCCCTATATTAAAGAATATATGGAGATATGGTATCTAGGTATGGTTTTTGTTGTTATCCCGATGGTAGGGAACAATTCAATTCGAGCACTCGGAGACACAAAAACTCCAAGCCTTGTTATGTTGGTTGCTGCTCTTGCGAATTCTCTGTTAGATCCAATATTCATTTTTGGTTTAGGCCCTATACCAGCACTTGGGGTACGGGGGGCCGCGCTTGCAACTGTTTTATCAAGAATGATAACATTTGCAGTAGCACTATACATACTCATTTATAGAGAAAAAATAGTTTCCATACGTTTGATGGCTTGGAAAACGCGTTTGTTGGCCTGGAAAGATATTCTATATATTGGTATTCCAAATACCATGACAAAAATTATTCAACCACTTGGAATTTCGATCATTACAAAATTACTTTCAACGGAGGGCTTGTATGCGGTTGCTGCGTATGGTGTTGCTTCAAAGGTTGAAAGGTTTGCACTCATATTTATTATGTCGGTAGCTGTTGTAATGACACCTTTCACTGGCCAAAATTACGGTGCTGGCCGACTTGATAGAGTCCATGAAGGCATAAAATCTTCAATGAGACTTGTCATAGGATCATCCATAATTGTGTGGATATTCCTTTTCGTATTTAGTCGTGATATTGGTGGAATTTACACATCCGATTCAGAAGTGTTAAACACGATTACATATTACTTAAAAGTTGTTCCGCTCTTTTATGGAGCATACGGAACGATCCAAATTGCAGTTTCCGTGTTGAATGGTCTGAATATGCCATTCAAAGGAGCTATGTTAGGCATTGGACAAATGTTTCTAGTATATGTGCCATTAGCATACCTTGTTAGGCCTGAAATGGGCTATAAGGGTGTGTTTGCATCTTTAGCAGTATCCTATTTACTTATTGCATATATAGCCGTTGTAGTATTAAAAAATACAATAAAAGCCTAAAGTCATGGTTTGTAATATTGTTTATGCTCAAATAGTATAATATAATATGAATGTAAACCTATGACAATTTGACGTTTGAAAAATGTAGATTAATTTGACCAAGGTTTGTCGAAAAACGTCTAGAAGATTACATAAGCAAAATACTAAAGATTTAACTTGGAGGTTGGAATTGAATAATCCAATTGTGGGTATCTACGAGTTAAAAAAGTTCATGGGTTTAAAAGATCTTCCAAGATCTGATGTTCGTGTTGCAAGGGTACTCAGAAATTTCGATACTAAAAGTGACGAGATTCTGGTCAATTTTGATGAGGAGACACTTAAGTTTTGGGAGAAAATTTGGTGCTCATATTCTGATTGTGTTTTTATTGATTTAAATGCTCATCATCAATCACATGAGTTTCGATTACGTGGTGTAGGAATAAGTGACAATGTTCAGACTAAAAAAGTTCAACTGACGTTTAAGCTTAAAGTTGACGATCCTATTGCAATTGTTAAAGATCAGATCACAAATACATATAACTACATGAGTCGTGTATTAGAAAGCTTGGTAAAGCAAACTTTTAGGGATGGGGCCCTGGTTAGCGAGAATCAATTCGAAGCTCTATTACGTAGGAATATTAGTTTGTCAAATGAAATAGACAAGTACTTTATATTGTCAGACTTTGTGGTTGAATTATCCTTCTCTAATATGAGTGGGGAAATAGCAAACAGAAGAAATGAGCATTCCATAGAACAAGATATGAATGCTCTACTTGAGATTGCTAAGAGGAGTGACTTGGATAATAAAGAGGAAGAACGGTTAAAAAAGTTGTTCTTCGATTTTCCAGAGTCGTTGTAGAAACTATGGGTTGAAATTGAGGTGTTTGAATTGGGGAACGAAATTAACGTGGTGAAGCATCTGCGCGACAGATATGGAATCATGCAGAAGCTTTTGATTTGCAAGGGCATCTCCAGACCATATTTAAGTAATCTGGAAAATGGCAAAGTAGATTTGTCACATGAAATGGCATACCGTATCGCAGAAAAGCTAAATGAAGTTTTGGCAAGCAGAGACATCAACTTGAGATTAGATAAAGAAGATCTAATGAGCAGTAAAAGGTTACTTACAAAACTTCAACTAAACGATGAACTAACGTATTACGAACAATTAGAAAACATAGACGCAGAAGAAATTAGAGTACTAGAGGAACGTTACTTATTAGTTGAATCCCCATATGAATATGCTCGACTTAAAAGTCTCTTAGGGAACTATTATTATTACAAGCAGAACATGCGTAAAGCACTAAGCTATCTAACATGTGCTTTTGATGCATTTGTTTCTAAAGAAAACATAATAGAAGGATTACCTCTTCTTGAGAAGATTATAAGTGGGAATATTTCTTTAAGTAATTTAGAAATTGCTAAATACTATGATGACTTATTCTTTGATACATTGTTAGATTCTTTTGATATGACAAATAGCCGTTTATTAGAAAAATTTTATTTTAACTCGGCTGTCCTTCATAAAGAGTTAGGTAACTATCAGGTTGCAATTTCAAGAATTGATAAGCTTCAAGAGCTGGACCTGTTAATTGGTAGAAGGGTCTTTGACGCTGAGCTTTTAAAGAGTAACGCACTCATAAAATCTGGAGACACATCTAAAGCGCAAGTTGCATTAATGAATATGTTACACACTGTTGATTTCCCTACAGTTAAGGTTAAAGTTGCTGTAGCAATTCTAGAAGCACATATGTTAGAAGGTGAAACAGTAGCCTTTAAGAAATTAACTGAAAGTGTACTGAATCTTATGACTCAGGATGAAGCACATAAAGATAATTTGGCTCAAGAACATATTCAACTATTTGAGTTGTGTGAGAAAATGTCTTGTTTTGAGACTTTAACAAATCATATTGAAGCACTTGTATCTTATGTTTACAGATTCGGTTCAGATGCACAGATAAAAAGTCTAATTAGAGTACTTAATCGTCAAGGATTGAGTTCTGCTAACATTGAGAATTTAAAACAAAAGTTAATAGACGTTTACTTCAAGTTTTAATATGTTATGATAAAACCGACTGACAATTGTCAGTCGGTTTTTTAATTCTTACAATTAAAGATGCAAAACATGCCAAACGTACAAAACATAGAAATAAGATTTTAGACGAAAATAGGACTAAAGTCTTATAAACTTGTGATGAATGCAGGTTTCTGGCACTTGAAAAATTGGATAGAATTAGTAATATAACGAACATGGAGTGATATTATGAGTGAAAATATAAAACTTACACCGGAAGGTAAATTAGATATACTATTGCACTTGCTAAACACGGTAGATGAGCAAAATGTTATCAGCTTTGCAGAAGACAAGTTCGAAGTTTATTTTAAGGAGTTTTCAAAAACTGCAGTGGAAGAGTATCTACAAATGTTAAACAATAAGAAGACATTACAGTTCATGGTCTACGGAGAACCGGGAATGATTAATGAACACTTCATTAAGCTGACAAGTGCTGATAAAGTTTCTAGAGAAATTAAGTTACAAGTAGATATGATCAAAGCGAAACACAAAGATATGGTTCTTGCTATCAATGATGAAAATATGGCTTTAAGAGCCTCCTTAGAGAAAGAACGGGACACAAAAGCTTCACCTATAGCAGAAGATTCACCAGAAAGACTCCAAATTGTAGACCAGGTAAACGATGCACTGGATTATTCGAAAAAATTGAGTCTTGCATTAAAGAAGAACAAAAATCTTGAAGTATTAGACGGTGTTGTTACGGATACCCAAGGATATTTAAAAGCAGTAAAAATCATTAGTGAAAATTACGAAGGTGTAAATACTGCGTTGATCGAACCACTTATTCATGAGAATAGGACAATGATGCGTAAATTGACACTGGCATCAGCTGCTGCTGTGTTAATGATTGCAGTTTTTTCTGTCATGATCCTAACTGTTTTTAATTACTAATGAAAATATTATATTTATATGGATTGTTTGGTAAATGATGGTTTGTTATGAGCAAATATTACAAAATGGTTTGATTTTATATGAGCTTTTCACTCATTTGAGTCAATTATTATCTTATAAGATGCTATAATAAGACTAAATAACGATATCAGAAGATGGGGGATACGCATGATAAAAATATTTGCTGATTCAACTTGTGACTTATCTCAAGAAGTCATTGATAAATATGACATTGGTGTTGCGCCACTGAGTGTTAATATTGAAGGGAAAACTTACAAAGACAAAATTGACATAACGCCAGATGAGTTTTATGCAATTTTAGATAAAATGGACAAGCCACCAACAACGGCTATGCCATCACCGACTGAGTTTATAGCAATCATGGAAGAGGCATATGCAAACGGATGCAAAGAATTCTTATGTATCACTATGTCTAGTGGAACTAGCGGTTCTTACCAGTCTGCTGAAATTGCGAAGACAATGTTCTTAGAAGAACATGAAGACGAGTCTTTGAAAGTTCACGTTGTTGACTCGAAAAGTATGAGTCACGGAAGTGGTTGGTTAATAATTAAAAGTGCAATGCTCCGTGATCGGGGTATGTCATTTGAAGATCTAGTTGACTTTAATGAAGCTTTTAAGAAACATGTTAAACACTTCTTGTCCGTTGATGATCTAGATAACTTAATTCGAAGTGGTAGACTAACCAATGCAAGTGCCTTTATCGGCAAATTGCTGAAGATTAAACCAATTATGTCTATGAGAGACGGAAAAGGTGCAATAGTTGCTAAAGAACGTGGTCGTAAGAAGGTTATGAACCATTATGTGACTGAGTTTAAAAAGAGAAATCACGCTGTAATGAATGATTTTATTATCATTGGATACACGTCTGATAGAAGTGTTGCACTTAACTTAGAAAGTAAACTTGTTGATGAAACTGGATATAAAGGGGACATCTACATTATGCAAATGGGAGTAGCGGTAGGTACACATGTTGGGCTTGGTGGACTATCCATGTATTTTATGGAAAAAGATCGAAAACATGATGGCCTACTAGTTAACGAAATGAATAGCCTTATGAAGAAAAAAGATGAGGTTATGAAACGTATGAATGAAATTAATGAGCAGTTCAAAAAATAAATATCGTTGATATTCAAACGCGTTCACATGAGCGCGTTTTTTTGTATTATGCTTGCATAAATCAGTTGCATCCTTCAACAATTCTTGTAGATACACGACCAATGTGGTATACTATAACTCCGTACTTGGAGGTGGCCGTGAGACAAATTGCAGAGTACATGATTATTGTTGGTGCAATAATTATGCTGATTTCGTTAATTAAGTACACTAAATTATTTAAGTTCCCTTTAAACCTCAAAAATGAGAAACATTCATCTTTGTCCCTTATGATCCGAATAAATTTTTTGATGATGTGTTTCTTCTTCATAGGATACCTTGGAACAATTTATATGCTTGTTTCCAAAATTGAACTATCATTACTATTAATAGGAATGATTTTTTTATTTGGAGCCATGTTTGTATTCAGCGTCATTTTTATTCAGTTTGAGTTAAGTGAAGTGGTCAATGAGATTTATAGTTTCAACACCGTGGATGCACTGGTTAACACAATAGAAGCAAAAGATGTTTATACAAAAGGTCATTCTCGACATGTTGCAAACTTATGTGTCTGTATGTACAATCATTTATCAAGTGAAAGAAAACGATCCATTGACAAACATATGCTTAGATATGCAGGATATCTTCACGACATTGGTAAAATCGGCATTTCAGATACTATCTTAAACAAAGATGGAAAACTCACAGATGTTGAGTGGGAAATTATGAAAAATCATCCTCAAATCGGCTACGACATTATTAGTTCTAATGTGATTTTATCATGCATTGGTGATTGGATTTTGTACCATCATGAACGCGTAGATGGATCGGGTTATTATGGTTTGAAAAACGATGAGATTCCATTTGAGGCTAGAATATTAAGTATTGCTGATACGTATTCAGCATTAACCACAGATCGTGTTTATCATAAAGGCAAAGATTATAAGACGTCAATTAACATTATGAAGTCAGTCGCTGGTGCTCAGTTAGATGCTGAACTTGTGGAACTTTTTGCTGATATAGATGAAAGAAAGTTAATTGATTGTATACCTGATGAAATGTATAAAGGCTCATAAGAGCCTTTTTTTATTGTATGAAAACATCTTGGCTTGTGCTGCAGTGAGCAGGAACAAGTTAAGATGTTTTTAATGTTTACTCCTTTGAATGAGTTCAGATTTTGTCTTCTTAAACTTATGCCAACACCTCTAAATTACTAATCAGAATCCAGCTGTGACAACTAAGTGTGTGCCACTCCAATCGGATTGGAAATCAACTTCAATATGTGAAACGTCATACTCAATCTGTTTATTGTAGTAAATAGTAAGATCTCCAAGAGAGATTGTTTCTAGATGATCTAAAGGTTCGCACGGAACCATAGTAAATATTATCCCAGCTCATGATCGAGTTTTCTGCATAAGCAAAAAGTGTTTTGAACTTGTTTTCTCTAGATAACATTTGGCTTCATCTGTAAAAATAAACTCCATGACTAGCCTCCAAACTAAACTTATAATTGCAAACTCAAAGTTGATACTCATTATTGTAAACCCAGAAGGGCGATCGCATTAAGTACTATTTTAATCATACCATTTTTGGAAAGGAAGGATTTATCCTTACTCGACGCATTATAAGTTAGATTATACACAAAAAAATGAAGCCCAACACAAGGTACTCAAATTGTGTTGGGCTTTATTAAGTAGTTAATTGATTATACGTTGAAACGGAATAGGATTACATCGCCATCTTTAACAATGTATTCTTTACCCTCTAGTCTAACTGCACCTTTGTCTTTTGCAGCAGCCATTGTTCCATGTTCTTTAAGAGCATCAAAAGCAATCGTCTCTGCACGGATAAATCCACGTTCAATATCTGTATGGATTTTACGACCAGCTTGTGGTGCTTTTGTACCGTTTTTAATTGTCCAAGCACGAACTTCTTGTGGACCTGCTGTAAGGAATGAAATAAGTCCAAGTAGGTGGTAAGAAGCGTGAACTAGTTTATCTAGACCAGATTCAGAAAGGCCTAGATCTTCAAGGAATTCTTGTTTTTCATCGTCATCAAGCTCAGAAATCTCTTGTTCAATTTGTGCACATATAGTAATAACTTCAGCGTCTTCAGTTGCTGCAAACTCACGTACTTCTTTTACAAAGTCATTTTCTTCTCCTGAAACAATATCGTCTTCAGAAACATTTGCAACATAGATGATTGGCTTAAAACTTAACATGTTTAGAGACTTTGCAAAAGCGAACTCGTCTTCTGTTAGATCCATTGTACGAGCAGATTTACCTTCTTCAAGTACAGCAATAATTCTTTTAAGAAGTTCAAGTTCTTTAGCTAATGACTTGTCACCTTTAAGTGCTTTTGTTACACGCTGGATACGGCGTTCTAACATTTCAGTATCAGAGAATATAAGTTCTAAGTTAATCGTTTCAATATCTTTAGAAGGACCGATTTCGCCGTCAACATGAACTACGTTAGGGTCTTCGAAACATCTAACAACATGAACAATCGACTCAACTTCGCGAATGTGACTTAGGAATTTGTTACCCAGGCCTTCACCTTTACTTGCACCTTTTACAAGGCCGGCAATGTCATAGAATTCAATTGCTGTTGGAACAAGTTTCTTTGAGTCGTAAAGGTCTCTAAGGACGTCTAGTCTCTTGTCTGGTACAGATACAACGCCTACGTTTGGATCTATTGTACAGAAAGGGTAATTTGCAGATTCTGCACCTGCTTTAGTAATTGCGTTAAAAAGGGTACTTTTGCCAACGTTTGGCAGACCCACGATACCTAATTTCATGAATATCTTCCTTTCATTTATAAGTCATCAAAAGATGGTATTTCTAAAGTAATTTGCACACCTAGAAATTATATACGAAAAGACGTGAAGAATCAACAAAATACAATATGGACACCGGATGGTCACATGACCTTGTTATAATACTAACGAATGGAAGTGAGGGATGATGGTGAATAAGAAATGGGTTAGGTATAGTGCCGTAATTTTGGGGGTAGCACTTGGCGTTGCACTTGCAACGAATCACATTGAACCTTCACTCGGAACATTGCTTCCGATTGGTGTGGGTGTGTTTTCAGTATATTTAGCAACTTTCATATGGTTTTCTATCAATGAGCAAAAAAACATCATAAAAATACTCATGATAGAAGGGCAGCCAGATTTGTATTTACAGAAAATGAGCGTTCTTAAGAGGCAAGTTAAAGGAGATAAGTTTAGAAGACTCATTGAAGTAAACATTTGTGCCGGTTTAATTTACGAAGGAAATATTGATGAGGCTGTAGATAAATTAGAAGATTTGTCAATTAGAGGCTTCAGTCCAATGCATAAGGGTGTTTATTATAACAACCTAGCATTCGGATATTTAATGCAAAATAGAATCTTAGATTCGCAAGATATCTTTAAAAAACATATTGGTGAGATGTTAGCAGCTGACAGAGATCCTATGGTTCAGTCCTGTGCAAGATGTACACAGGCAATACTTGATTACAAACAAAGACGAATTAGTATTGCCCATGAAACACTTGACCGTTTACTTGAAAAGGACTTAATGCCCCTACAAAAAGCAGTGGCACTTTACTACAAGGGACTTATTCTACGTGACTTAGGTAAACAAGGTTCAAACCAGGTTTTCAAAGAGTGTTCAACAAAAGCTGGCAATACGGTATTTCGCAAATTGTCTGACGTCGCTCTTGAGTCAGCATAAGATTATAAACTATAAAAAAACAGTTAAAAAACAAAAATATTCTTAAGAAATGATTAGACCGCCCGGCTTTTGCTGGACGGTCTATTTTTACACTGTTATAATGTTGTTTGGTGTAGTATACACCTAAAGCGTCTGCACTTTAGTAGACCGAGGAAGGAATGACAACATGATTGAAGAAATCCGCGTCATTGAATTGGCGGATCAAGTAAAGCTACATCTAATTAAGTCTGATAAGTTTAAAACAGATTTGATAGGTATTTATATCAAAAGACCATTAACGGAAAAAGAAGCAACTTACAATACGCTTCTTACTCGTATTCTTGAGCAAGCAACTGAAAACTATCCTACATCTCAAGTGCTTCACCATAAGTTAGATAACTTATACGGTGGTATTTTATCTTGTGATGTAAATAAATACGGTGAACTTCATGCGATGCAGTTTAAACTACAGCTTCCAAATGAAAGACACATTAAGGAAAGCAACCTATTTGGAGAAGGCCTTCATATTTTAAATGATGTTTTAAACAACCCATTAATATCAAATGGAAAGTTTAGAGATGATATTTTTAGAAATGAAGTAAAGAATTTGCGCGAAGAGATTCAAGGACGTATAAACGACAAAATGGTTTATGCTATTGACCGTTGCACTGAAAATATGTGTGATAAAGAAGCCTTTAAATACTACCAATATGGTACGGTAGAAATGTTAGACACCATAACGAATGAAGGTCTTGTTAATCATTATTATGACTTAGTTAAAACATCACCTATCGACATCGTAGTTGTAGGTGAAATGGACTTTGACAAGACACAAAATGTTATGATGAATGCCTTTAGTTTTGAACGTGGTGACATCATTTCAATACCTGAGTCTGTAACGGATGTACCCGTTGAAAAAGTAAGAAGTGTTCATGAATCATTTGACGTGAGTCAGGCAAAACTTACATTAGGTTTAAGAACGAATATTGCCTTTTCACATCCTTTATATAATGCCAGTGTTTTATTCTCAAACATTTTAGGTGGTGGCGCGAGTTCTAAACTATTTAAAAACGTTAGAGAGAAAGCATCTTTGTGTTATTACATCTTCTCAAGAATTGAAAAATACAAAGGTATGATGTTGATCAGTTCAGGTATTGAAGCAAAAGATAAACAGAAAGCTCTTGATTTAATTCAAATAGAGATGGACAATATGACAGCTGGTGCATTTGATGACGATGATATTAAAATTGCCAAAGATGCCTTAACCAGTGCAGTTAGATCCATTTCTGATTATCCGAATTCATTTATGAACTTCTATTATTCTCAAAAGCTGAGTGGCAAAGAATTCGATCTTCAAGGTGTGCTTGCTAAAATTGAACTGGTTTCTAAAGAAGAAATTATTGAAGCCGGTAAATTAATGGAAGTGGATACCATCTATTTCTTGTCTAAGGAAGGTGCATAGTATGACGGATTATAAAGTTGAGAAAAAACACGATGCCCTTTTGAATGAAAGTGTATATAAGATTACTCACAAGTCTGGACTTGAAATCCAGTATATGCCTAAAGAAGGGTATACTAAGAAGTTTGCATATTTTGCTACCCGTTATGGGGCAATGTACAATAAATTCGAAATGGCTGATGGAAGTGTACATGACATGCCACTAGGTATTGCGCATTTTCTTGAACATAAAATTTTCGAAGAGTCTGATGGGGATATATTTGATAAGTTTTCCAAGTTAGGCGCTACAGTGAATGCGTATACAAATTTTAATTCTACAGCTTACATGTTTTCAACCGTTGATAATTTTTACAACTGTTTAGATTTACTACTTGGTTTCGTTCAAAGCTGCCACTTAACAGATGAAAATGTTGAAAAAGAAAAAGGAATCATTGGACAGGAAATTAAAATGTACGATGACGATCCAGACTGGCGTGTATACTTTAACACGTTAAAGGAAATGTATCATAAACATCCTGTTCGTGAGGATGTAGCAGGTTCTATTGAGTCGGTGAATGCTACAACACGTGAACAACTTCAAATGTGTTATGATTCTTTCTACATTCCTAAAAATATGATCTTATTTATCATAGGCGACTTGAATTTAGAGGAAGTTATGGAGCATGTAGAAAAGAGTATAACTCCAGAGTTCTCTGAGAAACAAGACCTACCTAAGCTTTTGCTTCCTAAGGAACCCAAAATGGTTAATAAAGAGGAAATAAGACTATCTATGGATGTTCCTGTTCCACTTTTTATGATAGGGTATAAAGACCGAGATGTGTGTGACGAGCCAAAAGATGCACTTAAAAAGACCATTGCAATGAAGTTGGCTTTAGATATGCACTTCGGTCGCAGTTCATCATTTTATTCAACACATTATGATGCTGGTATTATTAATGCTTCCTTCTATCATGAGTTTTCAAGCGGGATGAATTATGCTCATGTAATGTTTGGAGGAGAATCTTCAGACTACGATAAGGTAGTTGGAGCAATTGAAAGTGAAATTGAAAAAATTCATGAAAGTGGTATTGACCACGAAGCATTTACAAGGGTTAAACGTAAAGCTATTGGCCGATACTTAAGTGCATTTAATTCAGTACAATATGTAGCTGGAGCATTTGTTTCTTATTTCATGAAACATATGGATCTATTTGATTATCTTGATTTACTTGAAGATATGACGCCTGAGTTTGTTGAAAACACTGTTAAAAGACATTTAAAGACAGACAACGTAGTACTTTCCGTAGTGGAATAGGAGGACAATGTGGATCCAATAGCATTTGAAATTTTAGGTTTTCAAATTAGGTGGTATGGCATTTTTATTGCAACAGGTTTATTGTTAGCAACATTATTAATTTTACAACGTGCTAAGAAACTGGGTTTTGAAGAAGATACAATAATTGATTTAGTTATTATTTGTATGCCGTCAGCAATTATTGGGGCTAGGATGTATTATGTTTTATTCAACTGGTCTTATTATCAGGGTGACATCATGAAAATGATCAATATTCGTGGTGGAGGCCTGGCTATTCATGGTGGCGTAATTGCGGGTGTATTAGCTGGTTGGATATATACACGTATAAAGAAACACGACTTTACTAAGTTGATCGATATAACAGCTCCGGGTTTGATTTTAGGTCAAGCAATTGGGAGATGGGGGAACTTCTTTAACAATGAAGCCCATGGTGGTCCTACAGATTTACCGTGGGGAATTATGGTTGAAGGTCAAAAAGTACATCCAACATTTTTCTATGAGTTTGTTTGGAACTTATTGGTGCTCGGTGTACTGCTAAAGTATAGAGACAAGAAAAAGTTCGACGGGGAAATTTTCCTGCTCTACTTGGGTCTATACTCAGTAGGTAGATTCTTTATTGAAGGATTACGAACAGATAGTTTGATGCTTGGCCCTCTTAGAATGGCTCAAGTAATTAGTATAGCCTTTATTGTATTTGGTTTCGGTAGCATCTGGTTTATTAGAAAGCAAATTGAGAAGAAAAAGGCATAATATTATACACTTATTTATGTGAACGTCTGATTATCCAGACGTTCACATTTTTGTTACACATTTTTTGTGAAAATGCCTTATACTTATACAGACATATAAACTTTAGCAAGTTGGGAGACTATCAAAACATGAAAAGACAATCATTTATAAAAGGCTCCTTGATCTTGATGATTCTAGGATTTATATCTAGGGCATTTGGTGTATTTTTTAAAGTCCCACTAGATTATCTTGTAGGAGAAGAAGGACAAGGTCTTTATTACATATTATATCCGGTATATGCTGCGTTTATTGCTATGTCCTCTGTGGGACTGACTATGGCACTGTCTAAACAAATCGCTGAATATAGGGCGATTAAAAAAGACAGTCATGCATGGATGAGTTTTAAACTGGCCTTTTGTCTGTTTATTGGATTTGGGCTTGTTATGACTGTAATTTTGTTTGCGGGTGCAAACCACATTATTACACTACTCAAATGGCCCCAGGAAACATATTGGGGACTCATTGGTTTAGGTGCAGCACCCCTAATCGTATCGATTATGTCTGCATTTAGAGGTCTGTTTCAAGGTCATGAAAATATGGTGCCGACAGGTGTGTCAATGATTATTGAACAGTTTGCCCGTGTCCTATTTGGAATTGGACTAACGTGGTTCTTTATGACAAGATACAATAACATTGGTCTTGCTGTGGGTGGAGCAACATTTGGTGCAGCAGCGGGTGGACTATTTGCGACAATATATCTATTTTTAAGTTTTTTAACAAACAAAAAACACATAGTAATTAATACGGAAGTCATTTCGTTCGATGAAAAAAAGATAATCTTAAAAAAATTACTGAGTATGGCTATCCCTATTGCAATGGGTAGTGCAATTATTTCAGTTATGGGATTAGTTGATTCTGTTATGCTTCCAGCAACATTAACTGAATTGACAGGTAGTTCTAGTCAGGCACTAGAACTCATTGGTGGATACTCGCGTGCCAATACAATAATGAATATACCACTCATTATTTCTTTATCTATAAGTACCAGTATTGTACCTTTTGTAGCCAAGGCTTGGGAGCTAAAGGAATTTGATGTAGTACAGAGGCGTATAGGTATGGGTCTGAAGATGGGAACTTTACTTGCCTTCCCAGCTTCAATTGGTATTGCAGCTCTATCGTACGATTTAGTAGGTCTTATATTTTCATCCACCATTGGCGGGCGGGTTTTAATTCCACTTGCTTTTGGGCTGATATTTATTATTTATTCACAGATTCAAACCAATGTTCTAAATGCTATTGGTAAACCTGTCATTCCTGTAATTAATATGTTGGTGGGTGTGGTGGTAAAAGTCTGTTTAAACTTACTGCTTGTTTCCAATCCGGCAATTGGTCTTATGGGTGCTGGTTATTCTGTGGTTGCAGCATACATTGTAACGACTGTGTTAAATGCAAGATCAATAAACAAACATACAGGATACAAAATTAATGTTGTGAAGTTAATTCAAAAACCTGTAATGTCTGTTATGGCTATGTACATAGGTCTATTAGCAACGCAACTTGTTACATCGAATATTTTACCAAACAAAGCAGTAACGCTTTTGTCTGTTGCTGTAGGTGCGGGTGTTTATGGCTTTGCGATAATTTATCAACAATATCTTGAACCTCAGGAGATTTCGCAAATTCCAGTTTTGCAAAAAGTAGAAAAATTGCTTGTAAGAAAGTAACTTTAGTTTCATAATGGGATAAACAATCATTCTTAAGTTTTGATAAAGCTGTAGACTAGATTAAGCTGAAGATGAAATAAAGATGAACATGAAATAAAGCTGAAGATAAGATAAAGCCTGAGATAAAATAAAGAAGAGGTGATACAAATGACAGAACTTTTAAGCTGTGTTCTCTGTGAACAAGTTCAAGAACTTGAACAGGGGATGTTTAATTATATTAGAGTTAGAAATGTGTTTTTTGAGTTAGGTCCCCAGTATTTTGAGCTGGTACTAAACTATAAATCTTTAGATGACAAGATTTCAGAGAAAGTTACAGTAACGGCACCATCAGGGCTGATACTCGCTGAAGTGGATGAAACCTTTGACCAAAACTCCTATTACTTTACTTCTATTCATGAGGTAGAAGTAGACTTAGATGAAATAGGTGAGTATACCGTTCAAATCATTACGAATGGGAAGCCGTATAAGTATTCATTTGACGTAAGTATTGAACAATAAGTTGTGAAATTAAAAGATGCCCTTTATAGGGGCATCTTTTTTAATGTACAAGAATAACTTTGCTTATACTGTCTTATTCTGTTTGTGGAAGTTCTAAATTGATATCAATATCAAACTCATGTTCCTGAAGAATCCAGTCACCTTCTAAACTTCTACTTCTTTCCATAAAAACAGCATGCATCTCTTTATCAATTAATATCACAGTTTGGAAACGAGTGCCGTAGTTTTTGGAAGGTATATGAATAAAAGTGCTTGAAAGAGGGCGCTCCATATCAAGACCGATTCCTGTGTCCGGTAAGAGATCATCAGGCGGTATGGTCTGATCATCTAAAATATTAAAGAGAGACTCTGGTGTTATATCTTCATGTCTATCAATAATGGTCTTTAAAACCATTTTGCCTGTTGCAACCTTTGGCCAAGGTGTATCAAGCAAACTATTACTCAAACCATATATGCCAGGTGGCAATAAATGAACACGTCTATCTACATTTGAGTAGTAGGAGAGCTCATGCATATCGCCAACTATTAGGTTAAATGGATTAAACTTATGTGCTTTAAGGGACACAATTTCACAATATTTTTGTGGGAAGGGTTTGTAAACTAAAAAGTCCCTCACCAAATGGCCACGTGAAATGGTATCTGCTTTTATAAGCGAAAAATCACGGTAGTTGGTTACAAATGCGAAATGACCACTTCTAGTAATACCGGTCCATGATCCATTTTCTTTTACATCTATTCCTGCTAGGATGGAATTGTCATTATCCCAAAAGTGTGCAGGTACAGAGGGTCTATCATAAAACTCATCACGATTTCCCATAAAAATGAATGGGTATTTATCGTGGGCCTTGTATGCAAAAAATAATGTGCACATATTTGTCTCCTTTCAAGGAAAGTGCATTAATTATTCCATATCTACCCATAGACCAGATAAAAATAGGCTCCCCAATCAATTTGGACAGAATTTTTAAGGAAACCTTCAGAATCTTTAACGTTAGATGTGTTAAAATAAACTTATATTGGAATATTTCACTGAATATACTTGAAAATATCCATTAGATCCAGTTAAGAGTATGAGAAAATGCAAAATCGGATGAGGTGTTTATGAAAATAGCATTGTGTCAAATGCCGGTGGGAATGGATAAAGATGAAAACTTAACAAAAGCTGATCAACTGGTAAAAAAGGCAGCTGATGATGGGGCTGACCTTGTTGTCTTACCGGAGATGTTTAACTGCCCTTACTCAAACAAGTATTTTCGTGCGTTTGGTGAGCGTGAAGGAGAAGGCACATATCTTTTCTTGAGTAAACTCGCTGCTGAGAACAAAGTTGTTCTTGTAGGTGGGAGTATTCCTGAGTTAGATGGAGAAGAAGTTTACAATACTTCATATGTGTTTAGTTCAGAAGGTAATTGTATTGGCAAACATAGAAAAACACATTTGTTTGATATAGATATACCGGGTGGGATTCGCTTTATGGAATCTGATACTTTAACACCAGGATCGACCAGTACTGTTGTTGACACTGAGTTTGGAAAAATTGGGATTGCAATATGTTATGATATTCGTTTTCCGGAGTTTTTCAGAAACATGGTATTAGATGGAGCAAAACTAATTATAGTTCCGGCAGCATTTAATATGACTACAGGTCCGGCGCACTGGGAGTTAACGGCAAGGGCAAGAGCCTTAGACAATCAAACCTTTGTTGCTATGTGTTCACCAGCTCGTGATGAAGATGGTGTTTATGTAGCTTATGGTCACTCTTTAGTAGCAGATGCTTGGGGTAATGTGGTTTCACAATTAGATGAAAGGGAAGCAGTACTCTATACGGATATTGAATTAGATGCTTGTGACGAAATAAGACAAAACCTGCCCCTTTTAAAACATAGAAAGCCAGAAGTATATAAGTAATGGAAGCATGTTTGTAGACCCGTGTTTGGTGGTAAAAACCAAGTATACAGAAAATAAAGGAGGAGTACATATGTTGAATATGCATAAAAGAAAATATGAAGAGTTAGAGCGTTATAGAAAGCGTACAAATGGAATGAAGTTTATGGAAGGCCTATTTATAGGAACTGCAATGGGTCTTGTAGCAGGTCTGATACTAGCCCCTAAACCGGGTAGAGAAACAATTGACGACATTAAAGATGAAACGCTTAAGCTTGTAGAAAAAGGTAAAGATATGATGGGTGGCTGTTGCTACGAAGAGGAAGAAGCAGAAGGTCTTCCTGAGCCTGAAGGCATTGATTTTGATGTTGAAGTGGAAATTGAAGAAGACATCGACGCCGAAATTGAAGATGAACTGTAATTAGAAACCATTGTATATAAATGAAACTGTGGTATGTTCAAAGATGTAATTGACCAATAAACCCCCTAGGTTTAAATAAAAGCCTAGGGGGTGTTTTAATGCAGAATATTATGAGTTATAGTTGTGTATTAGTCACGCCAAGTGATTAGGTTAGCTCCTTTATTTTTCGTACCTTTAGCTATAATATTGTCTGGGCTGTCCCCAACAGAAATAATAATGTCAAAATGGGTGTAGAGTTCACCTAGAGAGAGGGCAGTAGGTGCACCTAACTCAGGATATTCTGACGTTGCTGCACCAGCTAATGCTTTAATAAACTCAACAGCCAAAGTTTCACTTCTGTCTTTGGATGTACCAGGTGAGGTGATAATGCCAAAACCTATCGAACTTTCTTGAGGAGCAATGGTTGCATCTAATACTTCTATATGCGTTTTTATGGATGTTTTAGCTATTTCAATCATACCTTCTGTTATCACATATGTTGAGGGTTCTTCTTCTCCAAAAGGACTACCTTCTAACTCAGATTCTCTTTCCATTTCTGACATATCAACATACACATCATCAAAAGCAGATTGTTTTGGGAGGATTAAATAAAGTCCTCCTATTAAAAGGACTAGAACACCAAGCGCTTTTAACCAGTCAGCAGGTTTCCAATCTTTTGGATTCCACTTAAAAGAAGTTTTACTTTTTTTCTGAGTCTGTTCAGGTGCTTCTTTTGCCATTCTTTCTTTTATTTTTGTAATACGTTTTTCAAATTGCTCTTCAGTACCAGTGATTTTATCTTCTTTTATAAGGGCAATTGCTTTTTCACACATTTCAATAGCTTCTTGGAATCGATGTTTCTTTTCAAGAATTACAGCTGGGCGCTCGTATAAGTCGGAAGTGTTTGCAAAATAACCAGCGTGGATTTCGAGGTAAATGTTGAGTGCTTCAGTATCGTTACCGAGTCGTTCCATCCTCTTAGCACGTTCGTGTAGTTTATAGAGTTCTTGTAATTTTTGTTGATCCATTTATGCCACCCCTGTTCTGATTGGATTATTATAAGAATACCCATATTAACCCATATATATTAGAAATTATTATTAGATTTTCGCTATATAACAGTTATCGGAATAATAATAGAAAGTCTTTAAAAAATCTTAAATGAATTATCTTAATTCCGACCCATTTATATCCGACAAACCTATAGCAATATAAATTAATAATTGTTATAATACAGTTGGCCTGACTAAGGCTAGTGAGAACTGTTATCAATTGAAGTGACTTACTTTGAAGGTTTTAAACATATGACAAAAAACATTGTTTAAGTGTTGACAATGTCATATGCCTATATTATACTGTTGATGAATTCCTAGTGAAACAGTCGGGATTAACGGAGGTTACGATATGCGATTATCAACTAAAGGAAGATACGGACTAAAAGCCATGTTTGATCTAGCTATGCACTATGGTGAAAATCCAGTGTCTCTGACGACGATCGCAGCCAGACAGGGCGTATCAGTAAACTACTTGGAGCAACTTATTTCACCGCTTAGAAAAGCAGGATTTGTTCGAAGTGTTAGAGGCGCTCAAGGTGGGTACTTACTCAACGTAAGTCCAGAAGAAATTACTGTAAAGGACGTTCTAGTTGTACTTGAAGGCCCTTTGGCACCAACTGACTGCGTTAAGGACGAACAAGATTCATCTTGTGACAATGCAGATTACTGTGTAACAAGATTAATTTATGAAAAAATGAAGGAAAGTATCGATCAAGTCGTTTCATCTATTTCTTTGAAGGATATGATTGATGACCACGAAAAAATGGTAGCGCTTAAGATTCAGACGGATGAAAACTTTAAGTGTCTATAATATATAGGCAGCTGACAGAAAGGGGACTTATTCATGAGTAAAAGAATTTACATGGATTATTCCGCAACAACACCTATGAAAAAAGAAGTACTAGATGCTATGATGCCTTACTTCACAGAGAACTTTGGCAATGCATCAAGTGTACACAGTTTTGGTAGAGATGCTAAGAATGTTATAAATCAAAGTCGTGAAACGATTTCTAAGGCAATTGGTGCAAATCGTGAAGAAATCTACTTCACTGCTGGTGGTACTGAGTCTGATAACTGGGCAATCAAAGGTATCGCTAAGTCAATGAAAAGTAAAGGCAACCACATCATAACGAGTAAAATCGAACATCACGCTGTTTTACATACGTGTGAAACACTTGAAAAAGAAGGTTACGAAGTAACTTACTTAGACGTGGATGAGTATGGCCTAATTAACTTAGATGAACTAAAAGCCGCTATTAAGGATACAACAATCCTAATTAGTATCATGTTTATTAACAATGAAATAGGGACAATGCAACCAATCAAAGAAATTGGTGCAATTGCTAAAGAAAACGGTGTACTTTTCCATACGGATGCTGTACAAGCATTTGGTAATACACCAATAAATGTAGACGAGCTAAACATCGATATGTTAGCGATTTCAAGCCATAAGATTTATGGTCCAAAAGGTATTGGTGCAATGTACATTCGTCGTGGTATCCGTATGGGTGCATTTATCGATGGTGGTGCACAAGAAAGAAAACGCCGTGCTGGTACAGAAAATGTAGCTGGAATTGTTGGTTTTGCAAAAGCAACTGAACTAGCAATGGAAGGTATGGATGCACACATCGAAAAGCTAACGGCACTACGTGAAAGACTTCGTGAAGGTATTATGGGTAAGATACCATATGCTAAATATAATGGTCACCCAACTGAGAGACATCCTGGTAATGTGAACATCTGCTTTGAGTTTATTGAAGGAGAATCCCTATTACTAAGTCTTGATCTGGTTGGCGTTGCAGCGAGTTCAGGCTCAGCTTGCACATCTGGTTCTCTAGATCCATCACATGTTCTTATGTCGATTGGTCTAACACATGAAATTGCACATGGTTCTCTAAGACTTACAGTTGGTGATTTCACAACAGAAGAAGATGTAGACTTTGTAATTGAAAATCTAGTAGGTATTGTAGACAGACTAAGACAAATGTCACCACTATACGAAGCGGTGCAAGATAAATAAGGGAGGCCATTTCATGTATACTGAAAAGGTTATGGAACATTTCACTAATCCAAGAAACGTAGGCGTTATCGAAGATGCAGACGGCGTAGGCGAAGTAGGCAACGTTAAATGCGGCGATATCATGAAAATATATCTAAAAATTGAAGACGAAGTCATTACAGATGTTAAGTTTAAGACATTTGGATGTGGTTCGGCTGTAGCTAGTTCAAGCGTTGCAACTGAGCTAATCAAAGGTAAGACAGTTAAAGAAGCGCTAAACCTTTCTAACAAGGAAGTTGTTACAGAGCTTGGCGGTCTACCGGCGGTTAAAGTTCACTGTTCAGTACTAGCAGAAGAAGCCATTAAAGCTGCTGTATATGATTACGCTCAAAAGACGGGTAAAGAGTACCCTGAGCTAGAAGGTTTCGACCCGAATCATGAAGAAGACCATCATGATCATGTTGAAATTCAGTACTAATCAAAGCACAAAAAAATCTTGAAATTAAACCCTGTTGCTTTGTGTAACAGGGTTTTCAATGTCTTTGGGATATGTTATTCTAGACATTGCAGTATCAACCTGTATGGTACAGGTAAGAGACGGAAGACTTTCAATCTTCTTATATCACACCAACTGCATGGTTTTTATGTGTAGTGGTGCATTGAAAGGAATAAGTTAATGTTAGATAAGAAAAAAGTAGTTGTAGGTATGAGTGGTGGCGTTGATAGTACCGTAGCGGCATACAAACTCAAAGAAGCTGGATATGAAGTAATTGGTATTCATATGAAGGTTTGGGACGATGGCGATGCTGATTTCGTAGAGAAAGAAGGCGGGTGCTGTAGTCTATCAGCTGTTGAAGATGCACGACGTGTATGTGAAAAATTGGAGATTCCATTTTATGTCGTAAACTTTAAAAGCATTTTTAAAGAAAAAGTGATTAATTACTTCCTCGATGAATACAAACATGGCCGTACGCCGAATCCATGTATTGCTTGTAATAAACATGTGAAGTTTGACGCTTTGATTCGTAAGGCGCATGACTTGGGTGCATATTATGTAGCAACAGGTCATTATAGTAAAGTCGAGTTCGATGAAAGTCTGGAACGTTATGTTGTTCGCCTGTCTAATGAGGACAAAAAAGATCAGACATACACATTCTGGAGTTTAGAGCAAAATCAATTAAAACATATATTAACACCCCTTGGCGATATGGAGTCAAAGGCAGATGTACGTGCAATTGCTGAGAAATTTGATGTGAATGCAGCAGGCAAAAGTGACAGTCAAGAAATCTGTTTTATTCCAGACGACGACTATGCACGTTATGTGCGTGAGAACATGGGTGCACCCATTAGACCCGGTAACTTTGTTGACACTGAAGGGAACGTGTTAGGTAAACACAAAGGGATCATTTATTATACGATAGGACAGCGTAAGGGGCTTGGCATTACCTTTGGTAAACCCATGTATGTTGTAGAAATTCGTTCACTAACCAACGAAGTGGTTCTGGGAGCAAATGATAAAGTGTTTTCACAAGGATTAATTGCCTCTGATGCTAACTTTATTCCATTTGAACAGCTAGATGGTAAGGTGGAGGCATTTGCTAAAATCCGTTACAGCGCTAAACCTGCAAAATGTACAATTGAACAGGCTGGTGACGGCCAAGTCCAGGTTATGTTTGAGAATATGCAACGTGCTGTAACACCAGGTCAAGCAGTTGTTTTCTATACTGACAACATGTTAATGGGTGGTGCGACTATAGAATCGGCAATTAATTAGTGCGATAGAACATCTAGCCTACTTGTTAGAGGTCCATTAAATTATTGATTGTTTGAAGCGCTTCTATAAAATATTGATTTAAATATCTATGAAGACTAATTCTAGAAATTGGTGTTTATAAAAGTGCATTTGTGGTATAATTGTTGAGACAATGAAGTAAATAAAATTGCTTTGATGGAGAGTAAGTAAAATGCGATTAAAGAGAGATTCCGTTTGGTGAAAGAGAATCGTGCGTTTGAAGCAGCTCCTGAGCTTCTATTTTGAAGGATGTAATCTTTTTAGGTTCCATTTGAGTAGGAATAGACGGTTTGCTACCGTTACCATGCTTGGTTAAGACTATAACCTCTAAAGTGATCGGAAACGATAAATAGGGTGGTACCGCGAGTGCATTCGTCCCTATATAATTACTTTAGAGGTTTTTTGTATGTATGATTAAAACCAGTTCTGTCAGTTAATACGTTCTTTCCTATGATAAGATGTCACGCATATTGTGACTCTCGTATGAAAATATGTATTGTTATTGATATAAGACTGGTCAAAATGGAGGGAAAAACAATGCAAAAGATGGGTTTAAATGAAATTCGTCAAAAGTTTCTTGATTTCTTTGAATCAAAAGACCACTATGTAGAATCTAGCTATCCGTTAGTGCCACAAAACGACAAAAGTCTTCTGTTAATCAATGCGGGTATGGCACCACTTAAAAATTACTTTACAGGCGCAGAAAAGCCACCAAAAGTTAGAATGGCTACGTGTCAAAAATGTATCCGTACAGGTGATATTGAAAACGTTGGTTATACGTCACGTCACGGTACTTTCTTTGAAATGTTAGGCAACTTCTCGTTTGGTGATTACTTTAAAGAAGGGTCTATCAAATGGGGTTGGGAGTTCCTAACGGAAGTTCTTGAGTTACCTGTAGAAGATCTTTGGCCATCAGTGTATCTTGAAGATGATGAAGCTTATGCTATTTGGAGAGATGTGATTGGTATTCCTGAGGAAAAAATCACCCGTCTAGGCAAAGAAGATAACTTCTGGGAAATTGGTCAAGGTCCATGTGGTCCTTGTTCTGAAATTTATGTTGATAGAGGTGTAGCGTACGGTTGTAACGATCCTGACTGTAAGCCAGGCTGTGAATGTGACAGATTCATCGAAATCTGGAACCATGTATTTACACAGTTTAACAGAACTGAATCAGGTGAGTACGAGAACCTTGCTAAGAAAAACATCGATACAGGTATGGGCCTAGAACGTGTTGCATGTGTTATGCAGGGTGTAGACTCAATCTTTGAAGTAGATACAATTAAAGCGATTATTGATAGCGTTGTGAAACTTTCTGGTAAACCTTACGGTGTTGAAAGAATGACTGATGTTTCTACGCGTATTATTACAGATCATATTCGAGCGTGTTCTTTCCTAATTTGTGATGGTGTAATGCCGAACAATGAAGGTAGAGGGTATGTTTTAAGAAGATTACTTCGTAGAGCTGCACGTCATGGTAAATTGCTGGGTATTGAAGGTGCATTCCTTACAGACCTAGTTGACGTAGTTGTTGAGTTATCTGGTGAAGCTTATCCAGATCTTGTTGCACGTCATGACTACATTAAGAAGATTCTTTTAATCGAAGAAGAACGCTTCCAGCAAACGATCGACCAAGGTTTATCTATCCTGAAAGAGTATATTGTTGAACTTGAAAAACAAGGTGAAAAAACACTTTCAGGCGAAAATGCATTTAAATTATACGACACGTATGGTTTCCCTCTAGATCTTACTAAGGAGATTTTAGAAGAAAAAGAAATGCAAGTTGATGAAGAAGCGTTTACTAAAGAAATGGAAGACCAGCGTAATCGTGCCCGTTCAGCAAGAGCTGATGGGGATGATCTAGGTTGGGAAGATGATGCATTTAGTGGACTTTCGGATGATGTTACAACAGAGTTTGTTGGATATGATCGTGTATCTGAAGCGGGTGTAGTATCTGCTATTTCAGTTGGACCTGAACTTGTTCAAGAAGCAAAGTCTGGTGACAAGGTTCGAATTATTCTAGATCGTACACCTTTCTACGCTGAAGGTGGTGGTCAGGTTGGTGACCACGGTGAACTGACTACAAATGATGCTGTTGTGATTATTACAGATACTAAAAAAGGTTCTAATGGTACATTCATTCACCAAGGTGAAGTGAAGTCTGGTAGTGTAAAAGTTGGCGAAAACGTAATGGCATCTGTAGACCATGAACGTAGACTAGATATCGCTAGAAACCATACTGCTACACACTTAGTTCACAAAGCGCTAAAAATGGTTCTAGGTGACCATGTTGAACAAGCTGGTTCTCTAGTTGGACCTGATAGAATGCGTTTTGACTTCTCTCACTTCCAAGCAATGACGAGTGAAGAGCTTGCAAAGGTTGAAGCAATTGTAAATGAAAAAGTATTTATGCCACACGAAGTTAGTACTGCATTTATGGGCATTAAAGAAGCTAAAGCTATGGGAGCTACAGCTCTATTTGGCGAAAAGTATGGAGCGGAAGTACGCGTTGTACGTGTAGGTGAGTTCTCAATCGAACTGTGTGGTGGTACACACCTGCACAATACTTCAGAAGTGGGTGTATTTAAAATACTATCTGAGTCTGGTATTGCAGCTGGCGTACGCCGTATTGAAGTCATTACTGGCCGTAAAGTATACGAATACATGAATTCTTTAGATATCAAACTTCACTCAATTGCTGATGAACTTAAAGCAAGTGTTCATGATGTTGTGGAAAAAGCGGGTAACATTAATGCTGAAAACAAAAAACTACAAAAAGAAATTGAAAGCATGAAGGCTAAAGCTGCAAGCGAAAGCTCAGCTGGATTAATTGATAAAGCATTAGAAGTAAACGGATTCAAACTTATTACTGAAAAGCTTAATGGTGTTGATGCTAACACGATGAGAACAATGGGTGACCAGATTAAAGACAAACTGGACAAAGGTGTAGTTGTTCTTGCAAGTGATCTTGGTGGTAAGGTCTTATTCCTAGCAATGGCTACGGAAGATGCTGTAAAAGCTGGCGCACATGCGGGCAAACTAGTTGGTGAAGTTGCTAAAGTTGCTGGTGGTGGCGGTGGTGGCCGTCCAAATATGGCTCAAGCGGGCGGTAAAGATCCTGCGAAGATTGAAGATGCACTAAAAAGAGCTATTGAAGTTGTAGAAGCATACTAAAATATAAAAAGTAAGAGAAATCCTAGAGAAATATAAATTTTCTTTAGAAAAAAGTTTTATACCTTCTAGAAAACGGATATAAATGGACAAAGTGGATGGTGCATATATAGATATACGCACCATCCTTTATCAGAAACTCAATCAGTTCTGCTTTAATTAAGCGCTTGAATGGTCTCATTCATGAGGATCTTTGGTGAAGGTTTCTAAACTCTAATCTTAAAAGGAGGTTATAGTTATGGATAAAAACATGACAATGAAGTTTGATGTAGATCAGGTGAAAGAAGACGAAAGAAAAGAAGTTCTCAACTATGTCTACAATGCTCTAAAGGAAAAAGGTTATCATCCAATTAACCAGATGATTGGCTACCTATTGAGCGGTGACCCAACGTATATCACGACCCATAACGATGCCCGCAAAATTATCCGTCGCGTTGAGCGTGATGAAATTCTAGAAGAGTTGTTAAAGACTTATCTTGAAAGTGAGTAATTAAAATTGGAAACCAGATTTCTTGGGAACACAGGCCTGGAGGTATCCAGGCTTTGTTTTGGCGGTCTAACAGTAGGCCCACTTCAAGCAAATCTCACACCCGAGGAAGGGGCCAAGGTTATTATTGAAGCCTACGACCGAGGTGTGAATTTTATTGATACAGCAGAACTTTATGAAACCTACGCCCATATTCATGAGGCGTTAAAAGTCATTCCTAGAGAAAAGTATATTATTGCTTCAAAGTCTTATGCCTGGTCAAGAGAAACAGCTGAGCAAAGTTTTGAAAAAGCTTGTAAGGAACTTGGTACAGACTATCTTGATTTATTTATGTTGCACGAACAAGAAAGTGTACATACATTAAGAGGCCACTGGGAAGCAATGGAGTATTTTCTTGAAAGAAAAGCAAAAGGCGATATCCGAGCACTTGGTTTATCAACACATTACATAGCTGGTGTTCAAGCAGCGATCCAAACGCCTGAAATTGAAGTTGTACACCCTATATTAAATAAATCAGGTTTAGGCATTCAAGATGGTTCGTTAGATGAGATGGTTGAAGCTCTAAAAGTGTTTAAAAACCGAGGTGGTGGCGTGTTTGGAATGAAACCACTTGGTGGAGGGAACTTGTTAGCTAGTGTTGATGAATGTTTTGATTATGTTTTAGGCTTAGACTTTGTTGACTCAATTGCAGTTGGAATGCAAAGGGTTAGTGAAGTGGTTGCGAATACGACGCGCTTTTCTGGAGGTGTCGTTCCACCAGAAATTAAAAGCCAGCTCCGCGTTACTCCGAGGCGTTTGCATATTGATGACTGGTGTATAGGATGTAAAGCTTGTGAAGAAAAATGTAAATCAAATGCGATACATGTTGTTGAGGGCAAAGCCATAGTTGACCATAGTAAGTGTGTTTTGTGTGCTTATTGTAGTGCTGTTTGTCCAGAGTTTTGTATTAAGGTGGTATAAATCATGAGAATGTTAGGTCTTGATGTTGGAGATCGTACAATAGGCGTAGCGGTAAGTGACCCAACGGGCCTTATAGCTTCACCGGTTGAAACGATTAAAAGAGAATCAAATAAACAGAGTATTGCTCGAATTGTAGAATTAATTGTTGATACAACATCAGAAAAACTTGTTGTGGGTATGCCTAAAAACATGAACGGAACAATTGGTCCGCAAGGTGAAAAAACGGTTGCATACGTTAAACAGTTAGAAAAGAAACTAAAGTATTCTGAACGATTAAAGGGTAAAGAAATAGAAATTATCATGTGGGATGAAAGACTTACCACAAAAGCTGCTGAGAGAACCCTTATAGAATCAGAGATGCGACGCGAAAAAAGAAAAGAAGTGATAGACCAGCTTGCAGCTGTTTACATATTGCAAGGGTATTTAGATCACATACGATAGAAGAGGTGAAAAAATGGACGAAAAGAAAATGGTTCAACTAATTGACGAAGATGGCAATCCAGTTAACTTTGAGGTTGTAGTTGATTTTGAAGTAGACAGTAAAGAGTATGCTGTTCTGGTTCAAGAAGGAAATGATGAAGAAGCAATCCTTTTTAGAGTGATTGATGATGGACAAGAAGAACCAACGTTTGAAGTTGTAATTGATGATGCAGAATTCGAAGCTGTTGCAAAAGTATATGAAGAGCTAATGACTCAAGAAGACTAAACACTACTAAAATAGTGTGGTTTAAGCAATGGCATTGAAAATTCTTTTCATTAGTGCTATTATTGAATAGACAAATCTTTAAGATGTGAGGTGTGAAAATGGATTTTTCGATGGACACTTTAAAAAACAAGCTACGAGACAAAGGGTATAAACTAACACCACAAAGACGTGCAGTACTTGAGGTGATAATAACAAACCCTGGTGAGCATTTAAGCACAGAAGAAATCTACGAACTTGTAAAGAAAGACAACCACCCTGAGATTGGGCTGGCTACAGTATATAGAACATTAATTTTACTTGCTGAATTGGACGTAATCTCCAAACTAAATCTGGATGATGGCTTAGTTCGTTATGAATTAAACCAACACGATGATAACCACCATCATCACCACCTGATCTGCACGAGTTGCGGAAAGGTAATTGAAGTGGTGGAAGATCTACTTGATGAGTTAGAAGCTCGAATTGAACAAGATCATGAGTTTGAGATCTGTGATCATAAACTTAAGTTCTTTGGGATTTGTAAAGAATGTAGAAGTGGCTTGTAATTCTATTACAGGCTACTTTTTTAGTCGTGAATAAAAAGTAATCCAAAGCCCTTAACGAATAGGACTGCTTTGGATGGATAAACAGGAGGAATAACAATGAGTCAAAGGAAAGCGAACTCGTTAAAAGTTATTCCCTTAGGCGGTTTGTACGAAATTGGTAAAAACATGACTGCATATGAGTACGGTGACGATATTGTACTTGTTGATTGCGGTATGTCATTCCCGGATGAAGACATGCTCGGCATTGATGTTGTCATCCCGGATATCACTTATTTGAAAAAGAATCGTGAACGTGTTAGAGGGATTGTCTTAACACACGGTCATGAGGACCATATTGGTGCTATACCATATGTTCTACGTGAAATGAGTATTCCAATTTACGGTACAAGACTGACTATGGGATTAGTTGAAAGAAAGTGTAGTGAACATCGTAATCTAGGAGAAACAGAGTTTCATATTGTTGAACCTGGGGACAAGATTAAACTAGGCCATATTAAAGTTGAACTTATTCATGTAAGTCACTCTATACCAGGGGCTGTGTCATTTTGCCTTCACACACCAGTTGGACGCGTAATCCACACAGGTGACTTTAAGGTGGATTACACACCTATCGATGGACAACGTATTGATTTAAACAAGTTTGCAGAACTTGGTTCTAAGGGTGTTGTACTTATGTTATGTGAGAGTACAAATGTCCAAAGACCAGGTCATACGATGTCTGAGTCCCATGTAGGACGCACAATCGAGGATATATTTGCACACCGCGAAGGTCGAATTTTTGTTGCATCTTTTGCATCTAATGTACACAGGGTTCAGCAAATTATTAACGCGTGTATGTTAAATGGTAGAAAAGTTGCCTTTAGTGGCAGATCTATGTTAAATGTGTCAAAAGTTGCGCTAGATACTGGACATTTAAAAGTTCCAGAAGGTGTAATTATTGATATTAAAGATATTGATAGATATCCTGAAAATGAAATTTGTCTAATTACAACTGGTAGCCAAGGGGAGACTATGTCTGCTCTAGCAAGAATGGCTAATGGTGAACACAGACAAGTTAAGATCCAGACTGGAGATACAATTGTACTTTCATCTTCTCCAATCCCTGGTAATGAAAAAAGTGTATATAACATTATTAACTTGCTAAATGAACGTGGCGCTGAGATTATATATGAATCACTTGCTGATGTTCACGTTTCTGGTCATGCAAAGCGTCAGGAACTCATGTTAATGCATGCCTTAGTACAACCAAAGTACTTTATGCCGATGCATGGTGAATTCACAATGCTGAAAGAACATAAAGACATGGCAATCCAAATGGGCATGAATGAAGAAGATGTATTCATTCTACGTAATGGTGATGTATTAGAAATTACTAAGAAGAGTGCTCAAAAAACAGCTCCTGTACCACATGGTAATGTTCTTATCGATGGTCTTGGTATTGGTGATGTTGGAAACATTGTACTTCGAGATAGAAAACACCTAGCTGAAGATGGCCTTATGGTCGTTGTGGTTGCATTTAATGATGAAACCGG